>Ga0315284_10010316_pt1 | contig 13312 bp, 13 predicted proteins | sample YL17G09_16_MG_FD_203696 | JGI IMG/M metagenome (GOLD analysis project Ga0315284, IMG submission 203696) | Sediment microbial communities from Yellowstone Lake, YNP, Wyoming, USA - YL17G09_16 | ecosystem: Environmental > Aquatic > Freshwater > Lake > Sediment | place: USA: Wyoming | collected...
CTTTCCTCGCAAAAGTACGTAAAGAGTAGCCTTTTCGAACAAAAGTACGCAAAAAATAGTCAGGACTTGCAAAATGCAAGAACGAAAGTAGGAGAAATTATGCAAGGCGCAAAGCATAAAAAATTAGGCCGCCCGCGGAAAACCCCATCAAATTACCAGGCAGACTGGACAGCGGAGGAGGTAGCGCTGATGGCTAGGCTGATCATCGAATCTCCGGTAGTATCTGGCGACGCGAGGGCCGGACTGGCCCGCCGGCTGGTGGAGGCTGACCGGCAATGCAGGCAGCTCGATGCGGCGATCAGAACATCGGATGAGCAGCGGTCGCTGAACAACGCGCACAAAAACTACCGCGCGCTATTGGATCGATTGCATGTCGGCGAGGTATTGGTTGATGCCGATGCCGACGATGATGAGCCCGCCTGATGCCATCACTACAGGCACGCATAGCATTTTGCCGCGCACATTACACAACTCCTGATGGGCAGCCATGGTCGCTCGAGGGTCGACAGTGGATCCTTGACGAAATGTGGAGGCCACTCGACGGCTGGAAACTGTGGCCAGAGGACAAATCGCAGCTCTGCGGATCTTGCGCGCGATTGGCAAATACAATCGTGGATGACTACCATGCGCCGGACAAAACGCGAACGAAGAAACACCGCGATCTCGGCTGTGCGGGTCTGAGGTCCGAACCGATCTTGATCGTGATCTCGAACTTGAAGCGCCAGGCGGGCAAAACTTTCAACGCCGCGGCTTGGGCATTGACGACTGCCGTGATGGGTGAGCGGGAATCGATTGCATTGCTCGCCGGATCGGAGGATCAGGTTGCCCGCCTTTTTGCCGCGTGCTACCAGCGGCCGATCAAGGCCGACAAAAAATTATCGATGCTCTGCCGCGTGATGGGGCCGCGCGTGATTATCGACAAACGCGGCAGCGATATCGAAATCTTGCCAACCACGTTAACCAGCATCGGCGACACACGCACAGCAGTAATCATCGATGAGTGCCGGGAAGTGCCGGCGCAGATTGGTCCGGCGCTCTTCGCCACGATGCTGGCTCGCGGAGGGTGGGAATGCCCTACACGCATGCGTTCGCACGTGCGAACGCACAAAGGCGTCGAAGACATCGATGCTCCTGCCAAATGCGAGGTATGCGGAGCGGCGACGCAGCCATGGTTTGGCAAATCCATGTTTCTGTCCTCGGCCGGCGAATTGAAAGACAGCGACGACGATTGGTTTTTCGAACTGAAAGAGCACTTCGCGGCGAACCCACACCCCAACGTACACGTATTTTCGAGCTGCGAAAATCTGAATCCCAAATCGTCGCAGAAAGTCTCGCGTGTTTTGTCCGAGGTTTTTGGCGCGGTCGACTCGACGCGCACGGCCGCGGGTGTAGAGTCCGGTAATGAGTTCCTGAGGAAGGGCCAGAATTTTATGTCCCAGGCCGACGTGAAACGTTGCGTGAATACATTGGCGACCAACCACGAGCGCTCGGAGCGGCGGTGTGTCGGGTACCTCGATACATCGGACACAATCGAGAAAACCTCGCTCAACATCTTCGAGGAAGACGAGGGCTGCAAATCCTGGGAGCGGATCGTACAGGTGCGGCTCGACGTATGGATCCCGGCAGAGTTACCTGGACACGTGGTCGACGTGATCGATGTAGAGAAACATCTGCGCAGTATCTTGACCAGATTTTGCAAGCGCGCCGACCGCGCTGGCCTGGAGATGTTCTTCATCGACACGAGAGGCTCGAAACAATGGGGCGAAATGCAACGGCGGCTCTCGTCAGATTTTCCGATTGCGCGCCGGTGGGTCAGTAACAAGGGGGAGTCTGAGGATGGGTGGGACTATCTTTACCAGCGCATGATGGCCCGGCCCAGCCCACGAATTACATTGCAGGACAACCGTGAGCAGATGCGGGAATTTTCTGGCTCGCGCTGGAAAGTTGGACAAAAAGACGAACGGCCGAAGGTCATTGATCGGGACCGGCGAAAAATCCATCGCGACATCACTGAGGGTGTGGCCATGTGCTGTTACCTCGCCGATCTACAAGCGCGTCGTGGAAATCAACTCGGCCTTGCAAGATTGCGAGAAATGCAGATATCTCGATCCAGAGTATCAGCGATCGATCTGATCCGAGAGCATGACAACTCAAACACCACAGCCTCACGTGCTAAAGTCGCCGAATTCCGAGATAGGGAGAAGAGCGGCGGCAGGGGACGGGCCGGTGGGCAAACATTTGGCGGGCCGGAGAGCTATTGAAATACCGAAAAAATACTTGACTTTCCTACCATACCAGGTCCAAACATAGTAGTAATGCTTGGGCTAACACTCGCCCCCTATATCGGCGCTAGGCTTGGCCTAAATCCAGCACCATATCTTCCGGCGCATATGATTCCGCCCGCCCCGCCAACGCCGAAAGACAACCCCGACAAGGCACGCACTATCCGCTATACGGCGGCTGGTACCCAAATCGCATCAGGGTTCATTTCATCGCAGGATCCGAACGAACAAATTTCCGGCACCCAGTGGTACGGCATGATGGGCCGCCCAGGTATCGCCGCTCAAATGTGGACCGACCCTCATGTACGCCAGAGCGTCGCATACATTTCAGATCCTTTGTGCGCAGCGACGTGGATCTTCAAGCCCGCGAGTGATTCATCTCTCGATATCGAGATTGCTGATTTTTGTACGTGGGCATTCTTCGAGCAATTGGACTGGGAGACTATATTGCAGCGCATCGTGATCTCGTATTGCCGGGATGGGTTCTCGCTTTCCGAGCCGATGGATGACATGTTGCCGATTCCGGTCGATCGTTTCCCGTCGCATCCGGGAGCAGGTATTGGTTTAGTGCCTACTGATTTTGCCGAAATACCAGCCAACACGGCCTATCGGTTTTTCCAACAACAGGATAAGCCATCTCTTCTGGGGCAGCTCCAACAATACCGACCATACTCAGACGTTGAGGGTAGTGGGTTCAACGATGTTCCCTCTTCGCATATTCTCCGGCTGACATGGCAACAAGAGGGCGCTAATTTCGTCGGCGTGCCACCATTGCGCAGCGCCTATGGCCCATGGAAACTCAAGATTGCATTCCAGACTATTGAGGCGATTGCGCATGAACGCAGCTCCGTGCCGATTCCCATGGCCAACATGCCGGACAATCCAGGTGACGAGGATGTAAAAGCCGCGATGGATATCCTGGCCGAGATGAGAGCTAATCCTAAATCCTATGCGCTCTGGCCATTCGGATACAAATTTGAATGGGCGACCAGCGGCCGAGATACAACACAAAATCTAGCCATCGCAATCGAGCGCTGCAACAAAGACATCGCAATCAATGTCTCGGCCGGCTTCATGCTGCTCGGCCTAACGGGAAAAACAGGAAGCTTCGCGCTTGGCTCGACGCAGCAGAGCCAATACCATCTCGGAGTAGTAAAGCACGCCAAATTCATTTCCAACCGACTGACCTTAGGCAGTGATGGATGGTCCCCGGTCGAGCGGATAGTGCGTATGAATTACGGTCCCGGTGTCCCCATCCCGCGCGCGATCGTTAAGAATCTGCCAACCAAGAATTGGAATGATGTTGTGCCGATGCTCATCAACGCGACGAACACGAACCCGCCACTCATTACAGTCGATGACGCGCTTGAGGATGAGGTTCGCGATGTCTTGCAATTTGGACCACGCGATCCGGAAACAGCCCGCAAGCGTACCGAATCGCACAATCCAGATTTCGGGCAGCCATCGGATAAGCCCGCCATTGACACGGAATCGGCGGATGACATAAGTAGCGAACCCATGGACGAACCCGCGCATGAAGAAGCGCAACGAAATGCACCGTAAAATACTTGCAGGTATCGATATCGCCGGACCGTGGGCGATGAGTCTGCCCCACCTTGAGGCATTCTTGTCTGATCTCAATATTGCGGCCGGGTTGATTGAGGACGCGAAAAAGCCGGCGGATGAACGACACGATAGTGGCATCTCGGCACCATACACGATGCACGGCGATGTCGCGCATATTCAGATTTGTGGCCCGATTTTGAAATCAGTCCCATGGATTTTAAGGACCCTCGGCATCAACGCCACATCGACCATAGATACGCGAACTGCATTAGCGCACGCGATGGATAACCCTGAAGTCTCTGCCGTCGTACTCGCCATCGATTCACCCGGCGGGACTGTATCTGGAGTACAGGAGTTGGCGGACGATATAGCCAAATTCGGGAAACCGATCACGGCGCAGATCAGTGATCTCTGCGCATCGGCCGCCTATTGGCTGGCGAGTCAGGCACACCGAGTGAGTGCGAACGAGGGCGCCACAATCGGTGGTCTCGGTGTGTACACGGTAATGCACGATAGTTCGCGCATGGGCGAAAGTGCCGGGATCAAAACCCATGTTCTGGCATCGCATCCGCTCAAAGGGGCTGGGGCTCCGGGGTCGGTTATCACCGATGATCAACTCGCCGATGCTCAGCGTTTGGTCGATGCCATTGCGAATTTGTTCCAGGCACACGTGGCGCGGGGGCGACATATGTCGGACGAACAAATATCGGCAGTAGCTACCGGACAACTCTGGCTTGCAGGAGAAGCACGCCAACTCGGGTTGATAGATCAGATTGGCCATCTAGACATCGCTCATACGGCGGTGATACAAGAATCCATATTGCCCATAATGGGCACAACACAGGAGTGCAAAATGGCAGAGGAGACCGCAGGGACTGTCGCGGCGATCCAAAGCGACATGACCGGTGAAGGGCTGAAGGCCGAAATCGAAAAGACAAAAGCCGAAGTGCTTCGGTTGCGCGCTGAAATCGGCGCATCCAAGGCGCGAGAGGAAGCGAACCTCGCCGAGGGTAGGCTGGCATTGATCAGTAAGTATTCCGATCGTTATGCTCCCTCCGGCCGGGAGGGGATGGAGCAGGCCATTGCGCACATGGAGCTTGATGCGGCCGAGAAATGGCTGAAGACATTCCCGCCGATCGCCCACACATCCCGCACGAGCTCGGCGGGCAATGTATCCGAGGTTGGCTCCGCCAACAAGCCGGCTGAATTTTTGATCAAGGCGGCCGAGATCACAGGCGATGATCCTCGATCGCTCGCCTTCGCCAGCCAGTTCAAGACATTCAGCGCTGATGGGTTCTGTGTTCGCGAAGACGGCACCAAAATCCGCAAAGAGAATTGGACTACCGAGATGGCGAGCTGGTTCATGAAAATGGGTTACGCCGTCGCGCTCGCTCTGGTGTTTCTCTTCGGCTCGCCGAACGCGCAGGCCGCATTGAGCAAGGCGCGGGCGACCACCTGCAAAGGTATTGGCAATACCCAGGCGTACCTGATGACTGCCAGTAGCACCGTCTACGCCGGCGGTCTCGTGATGATCGTGTCGGCCGGTACCGCTCAGGCCGCCGCAGCGGTGGCGAGCAACCGCGGCGTCGTTGGTGTGGCGACCAAAACGCTGACATCGGCATCGAGCGGGGACTATTGGATCCCTGTAACAGATCGTGTGGTCTGTCTGTACGCCGGAGATACGCTTGAGCAAGACGATGTTGGCAAAGTGGTATATGCCGATGATGATCAAACTATCGACGAGACCACCGCAACCAATGACCCCGTGGCTGGGATCCTAGTCCAGTATGTCGGCGCGAGTTCCGGGTGGGTCTATATCGATGCCGCTGTCAACATGGGCAGAACCAACTCAGTTACCGAACCTCTGGTTCTCACTGATTCTCTGACTCTGTCTCAGGGATTGGTGATCAGTCAATCGGCGAACAACGTCTACAAACTGTTCGAGAATTCAGAGGATCTGTTGCTCACATTCGCGAGTGACCTACTCACATATTCTAGCACGACAGGCGCAACGCTGGCATTCACTCCGGCGGCTGCATTCGCCGATACTATCACCAGCGCGGCAGGGGCAGGAGCGCTGACGTTCTCCAACTCCGCTGCATCGATTCTGCTCAATGATAACGACGCGAGCGCACTCGATATCGGCGCGTCTGGCGACACGGCAATTATCCGTGTTGGCACCCTCAATACTGGAGGCATCATTGCGGTTACAGGAGCCGTTACGACCACCGGCAACGTAACCGTTTCCGGCACGTTGGATATTGCCGCTCTGGCTGGGACTGGAGCGACGGGAGTAGGCGTTACCGCCGCGAATGGAGCGGGCACGGCGTGCAACACTACGTGTGGCGGCTCCACGTGCCTTGCCGGTCTCGACCAGACCGGTCCCGCATTTGTCGCGTGCAACAGCGCCGCCGCAGATACGTGTCTCTGCCTGCCCTAACGGCACAAGGATTAGATTCGAGAGAATCGAAGGAGAAATTTAATGCCAGCAATTAATACCCCGATCGAGGCACGACAATATGTCAGTGCACTATACGCCACCGCCATGCATGAGCAGCAGGCCAATTGGACCGCCGATGTGGCGACGATCATCCCATCCCACGCGGCGCGCGATATCATGCCGTATGCCGGCAACCCTCCCCAGCTCACTGAGCTTGTGGACTCGACCGAGATCAAGGGGTTGGTAACCGATGATCAACTGTCGGCTACTGCAACACCGTTCCACGTCGACAACCGCGAGTTTGCGGTGGGCATCAAGGTTAGGCGCCGAGATTTCGAGGATGATCTGCTCTACATGATCAAGAGCCGCGTAAGCCAAATGGCAATCGTATCATCTAGGTACAACGAGAAATTGATCGCGACCACGATCAATAACGGCACCCTCGGAGCTTCTACTTATCCTCAAGCAAAGGGCTATGATGGGTACACGTTGTTCCACGTCGCACACCCAGCACTTGGCGCGGAAGGCGGGACCCAGAGTAACCTGTTGACCGGAACGGGGAGCACCATCACCTACGTTCAGGTCGATCTGAACACGGCACTTGCGGCCTTGATGTCGATCGTTGCCGATAACGGCGAGCCCTATAACGAGGGCTTTAAGAAGGTTTTCATTTTGGCACCGCCAACCATGCGCCTTCCCATCGATACGGCAATCAGAGGAACACTGATCGCCACGACAAGCAATTTGCTTGCGGTAGATTTCGATGTCAAGCCGATCTACTCCAGCCGGCTCACAGCCGACCATAGCTACTATGTCGGAGTTATGGACGTGCCGGATCGTGGCATTACGTTCATCGACCGCGTTCCGCCGACATTCGAAGCGCTCGAAATCGGCAGTGACGAACAATGGAACACGAGCGTGTACAAATACCGTACCCGCATGCGCGCCGAGGCTGCGGCCGGCAAATGGCAGAGCATTGTCAAGGTCTACAACGCCTAGATTGTAGGGATCGCATTTCCCTGTGATGACTCCCCGGTGCGATAACCGGGGAGTCACAGGGATCAGGGGAAATTATTATGACGACGAGAGTCAGGAGTAGGAACAACAACTATACGGTTCTGGACAAAGGCACCGGGAAACACGTGCGCGTCACATCTCAAAAATGGGAACGATTCGAGATTGCACCACCGGCCGACCCAGACCTCGAGATGATGGATGAGGCAATCGCAGACCAGCACTCGCTGCCATGTTGCGAGGCTGGCCTCTACGGCAAATGCCCGCTCTACATCCAGATCCATGCCACCTACAATCCCGATGCGGAAAAGACCGCGAAGGAAAACGCGGAAAAGAATCGATCGAAGAGCAGCAAGAGAGGCTAGCCGCCGTGGGCGTATACGCGACCATTGCCAATCTCCAGGCGCGGTTGCCGGGACGCACGATTGGAACATCATCAAAACCAACACAATCGCAATGCGAGGCGTGGATCGATGAAGCCGAAGCGTTTCTCGCCGGATCGTTAGCGGCATCGGGGTGTACATCAACGGTTACGGCCGGGAAGCCCGGAGTCAAACTCATGGCCTCCTGGACTCTCGATTACGCCGAGGGCCACACACGAATCGCATTCGCCAGCGGCGAGGGTGAGGGCCGAAACCAAGATGGTAAGGACCTGGTAGAGAAATTTGACAAATTGCTTTCCGACATCGCTCGGGAACCAAACCGTTTCGAGATCATGTTGCAGGGGGGCGGCTCTGGCGGCGTCATGGTCAGGGGGTATGTGAGGGACAACAACGACGATAAGAATATTAGCGATGGAGATTTCGATCCGTACTTTGACGATCTTACGTTCGCCTCCCGGAGGTATTGATGCGATACAGGACGGGAGGTGAACGCGGTAGGGGTACGATCGATGTCAGAGTAACAGTCTCCCCGTCGCCGTCAGAATTATCCGCCAGATACAAATTGGTCATGGGCCGCATGCTTGATTGGCGGCCCGCCTTCGCGGCGATGTTGCCGGCAGTGGAGGCAGAAGTACGGGGCATCTCGGCATCGCGAGGTGCAACGCTGACAAATTACGCCACAATGGGTTTCGCGTCCCCCGGCACATGGGCGCCACTAAAGCCGAGCACCATCCGATGGAAAGCGCGATATGGATTCTCCGCGGTTGCGTTGTGGATGACCGGGAAGCTTTTGTCCAGTCTTCGATCAATATCGATCACCAATACCAGTCTGCGTTATGGGGTGGCCAGCTCGACCAATCCACAGGCCAGGGCAATTCAGTTTGGAATACTCGGACGAATGGCGGCGCGACCATTTGTCGGCGCTACAGAAGGTCTTATCGAAGCCGCTCGCGGCGCATTTGAGGATTTCATTGAGGATGTTCTTGGCGATCTTCGAACAGTTCCGACCAGTGAATCAGAGGCAGGGGAATGACAATAGTGCGCGAATTCAGCGAGCTTGCCGTCGAATCGATCGCGGCATATATCGAGAGTGGCTTCAACGCGCAGCTTCGTATCGTCGAGACCAATATCGGACTGACCGCCATGTCATTGCCGAACTACGGCGAGATTTGCCGCGGACAGACTCCGATGTTCAACGCCTGGCCACACATCGAGGTGTGGGAAGAGCGCATCCACACGCTTGATATCTTGGAACACATCTATGAAATAGTGTGCAAGATTGGTCTTGCGATTGTTGGCGATGCGGATGCGATTGCTGGCCAACTCATGTCGCGACGATATCAAACAGCGATGCTCCGCCTAATCCGCGCCGATAGAACGCTCGGATCCAGAGTACCCCAGGCGATTGAGGGGGCCCTTGTCGCCGAATCGCTCAAGGATAAAGAATCACGAATCTATCACGCATTCATGCTTGATGTAGTAGTCACGTTACAGCAAGCTCCATGAGGCTCACATGCCGATGATGATCCCACCAAAAGATTGCCCGCAACCATACTATGGGACAACCATTGTCGATCAACTTAAGGGCATCGATATCAACGAATATGACATGGCGGCATTGCTGGCAGAGGGTTGGTCCCTCGCGGCAATCATCATGTCGGACGAAACGAGTGTGCCGGCAACCGCACACGATGAGGAATAAGTCATGGCAACAGCGCTCGTAACAAATCTCGTTTCCGGCGCATTGCAGCGCCACTATGTGGCGACTCAGGCCGCGTTTGACGCGCTGGTAGCATTCGTCGGCACCGATGCTGCACGCATGATTGAACTCAAGCTCGATCCAACGAAGACATTCCTCGAGGTCGAGGAGCTGGCTGGCACGGCTTCGTTGCAGAGCGAAATGGCTGGCAAGCGCGGCGGAAAATGGACCGGACACGGTTACGTAAAACCCAACGCATTAGGAGTCGCGCCCGACATTGGCCCGATCCTCAAGGCCGCTTTTGGGACCGAGACTATTGGTGGCGGCGCGACCGTGACCTACTCATTGCAGGACACCCCCCCTACCGGCGGCTTACAATTCGAGCGCATTATCGGCTCACCAGGCGTGGCGCAGGATATCGGCTCAGGCGGTTGGGTTGAAACCTGCGACTGGGAAATCACGGGTGGGCAGCTCCCGAAGATCAATGCCTCCGGCGGCTATGCATTCCACGCAAAAGGCACGGCCACTGGCGTTGCAGCCGCAGGAGCTGCGGGTGGCCAAGGAGTCATCCCCCTTGTCGCAGGGCAGGATGGGGCATTCACTATTGGTTCGGCGATCGAATTCATCAGTGGCGCCACGCATTACAACAATACCGCGGCAGGTTACATTGTGACGGCGGTGACTCCATCCGTGAGTGTGCCGACAATCACAGTTACCCCCGTTCTCGAACACGCGCTTGTAGAAAATGACTTGATCGTTCCTTATGCTCCGACTCCCAGCGTGAGCGGTACTATTCTCGATGGTGTTCAATGCTACCTAACGATCGACACAGTGCCGCTCGGTTTTGTCTCTGCAAAAATCCAGCACAAGACTGGATGGATCGGACTGGACAAGGAGGCCACCACAGATCGCGCTAACCGTCTCGGCCTTGGGGCGAAGCGGCGCATTACTGGCAATATCGATTTCTATTTCCTCGATACTGTTACCGGACCGATGCTCGGGAAATCATGGGATGGTATGTGCCATGATTTCATTTTGCGCATCGGGCCGAACACAGCGGCGAGTCGTTGCACACTCACGTGGTACGGCAGAATCGATCTCTCCCCTCTCAACGTTCCAAACGCCGATCTTGCAACATGGTCAGCGAAATTTGTATGCCGTCAAAAATCGGCGGCATGTGATGAATTCTCGGTGCTCTTGAATTAGGAGGCAACATGCGCAGCATTCCGGGGCCAAAGCCGGGTGAACTTCGTCGGTACATTCCCGAAGCCTTTGACAACCGCAAAGACCCTCAACCGGTTGCTGTATGGATCCGAAATCCTACCGAGCGCAAGAAACGCGAGATATTTTCAGCGCACAACCGGACGCACGTCAGACTCGGCGCCGATGGCAAACCATTGCTTGATGAGCTTGGCAGCATGTATCTTACCGTCGAGACGGCTGATGCTGTCGTGTACAAATCGAAACTGATTTCTGATTGCGTTGAGCGAGTGGAGAACTACAGCGCAGCAACTGGAGCCGCGATCACTGATGGTATCTCATTGGCAGACAATGCCGATACCGAGATTTTCAATGAGGTTGCCGATGAGATATTGCACGGATACTCTCTGACGCTAAGTGATGTAAAAAACTCCAACGAGCCGCAGCCATCGCAGCAGGCTATGTCGGCTCCGATTTTGATTGCTGCGAATGCAGAACCATTGGACTCTCCACCAATCGCAACTGTGATTCAAATAGTGGGGACTTCCGAGCGATAATCTGCGGAATGATATTCCTCAAATGCCCAAAGGCATGGGCGCGGGATGAGGGTTACGACGCGATGAACACGATCATTGATATTGCCGCGCACAATGCGACCGGGGTATTGCCTGATTCTGGCGGCCGGCTAGATCAATGTCCGCTATGGATTGAGGCGTTGGGCGTAGTGAACTCATACCTATCCTCAATCGAAAAGTCGAGACAGGCCACTCATGGGTAGATCCTCCGGCGGCGGCCAAAATGTTGACATCCGCATCCGCGCAATCAACGAGGCAAGTCCGGCGCTGAACGAAGTAGCGGGGGATTTCAAAAAACTACCACGCGAGATTGGCCATGCCGCATCCGCGTTCGGCACGCTGGCTGGCGCCTCGGGGCAAATGGGCGAAGAAATGTCCAAGGCCACGGCGCATGTGTCGCGCCTGATTCCATTGATCATGTCAGGCGGCCCTATCGGTATTGGTATCGCGGCTATTACGGGTGCGGTTGTGCTCGGATCGGCGGTATGGGACACATATAAAATCCAGGAAGAAGCTGTCGGGAATGCCGCTAAGGGGTTAGGAGGGACATTCGAGACATTGCAGAAGACCCTTGATGCTCAAACCAAATCGACCCAAAGCGCCGCAGATATGCTTAAGTATTTTGGTATGACATCCAGGGAAGTACACCTCGCGGAAACATCCGCAACTCTAGACGCCAGCACAAAGTCAGCCGAGGCTTTGAAATCCTTAGTCGCTCAGGAGCAACGCAGTCTGGAAACCATGAAGGCAAAGCTACTGGCGAATAAAGAAAATGTCTACGCCTCGGGGACAACATACGAAGCACTGGCGAAAGAAAACGATGAGCTAGCCGAGAACATCGACTATTCGAAAATGCAGATCGCTGCATTGCAAAAACAGGTCGCCTATATCGACAAGACGAACGAAAGTCGCGGGAGGGAAATAGACAGCCTGGTAACATTAGGCCAGAGAGAGGATGAGCACGCGGCGCATCTCAAAAGTGTTGCCGCTGAGACAAAGCGGGCCGAAGAGGCGACTACTAAATATATCGCAGCCATGAACAAACAGGGCGCAGGGGGATGGGAGGCGCGGACGGATGCGGCAAAAACCAAGCTCTTCGAAAGGACGCAGCGCCGATATCAAGCCGAAAAGAAGCTCGATGATTGGCTGACTCAAAACGAGATAAAGAACATAAACAAAAAGGAGCATCTTGAGAAAGGATCGGCAGAGGCACAGAAGAAACGTGAAGAGCAACAGATCGCCTTGGCTGGGCAGGTTGGTGACATTTGGACTTCGGTATTTTCGTCGATGATATCCAACTCAGACGAAGCCGGCAAAAGTATGCTCAAGGGGGTGGTACGGACAGTCAAGGCGGCAATAGATGCGTACATAGTACAGGGAATGGCAGGCGCCATTGCCGGGAGTGCGTCCATAGGGCCGATAGGTATTGCGATCGGCTTGGCTTTATCGGCCGTCATCGCGGGGTTGATCGAGGCTCTACTCAGTAAGCTCCCGAGTTTTGCATCCGGTGGACTTGTTACCGGCGGCATTCCTGGTATTGATTCAGTACCGATTTTGGCACAACAGGGGGAGCGCGTGTTGAGTGTCAGAGAAGCGCGGAACTATGAGAGAGGCGGAGGTCTGACGCAGCAATTCATGACCAAGACAGTCTTTGCGCCAAACTCGGCGGATACGAAACGCCAAGCGCGTGATGTTGGCAGGGCCATGCAGAGGCTTCGCGCCCATGGGTTCATCACATGAGTTTGTCTTTCGCAGCACTCTCAGCGACTGAATTGGCGCTGCTCGCGGCTGACAAGCCCATTCTTGGATCGAATGCAATTCCGATATCGCCGATACCTGTATTCGCCTGGTCCGATACTGGAGACTGGGTTAGTCATGTCGCGAGTGGATATCCCGAATCCAGAATCTATGATGGGCGCGGTGATTTGTGGACCAAACCAGATCAACCACTGAACACATGGATGTTGCAGATCGATGCCAGCGCAGCACCGATGGAATTTGATTTCCTGGCAATCATCGGCAACAATTTTGCCACATCACTGCCGACCATTAGTCTCGACATCTCCAATACATCAAATTGGAGCGGAGCGCTATCGATTCCTATTGCAACGCCAACAACGAATGCACGACTCCTGACGCTGTCGCTCAAACAT
>Ga0315284_10010317_pt1 | contig 13310 bp, 10 predicted proteins | sample YL17G09_16_MG_FD_203696 | JGI IMG/M metagenome (GOLD analysis project Ga0315284, IMG submission 203696) | Sediment microbial communities from Yellowstone Lake, YNP, Wyoming, USA - YL17G09_16 | ecosystem: Environmental > Aquatic > Freshwater > Lake > Sediment | place: USA: Wyoming | collected...
CGCTTTTGAGCCCCGCGCCTCCTTTACCCTCCATGCCTCCTGGCCGACGAATAATATGAAGGGCATTGAGAGCATCTTATCTCCTATAAACGCCGCGAGCCGCGCCCTCTCCATTATTGAATATACATACTCCATGCCATACCCAAGCGATGTTGTCGTCGGGTGCATGACTATCTTTTTCGGGTCAAAACCCATATCGCTGATCAGGATATTGACCTGTTTGGCGATATTAATATCTATGGGAGACTCGGCTATTATTGAATGGCCGTCGGCTAACGCCGTGGCGGTTAGTGTTTTGTAATTATCCTGGCTCGCTACACCAAAAAGGCAGTTCTCGCCTTTGAGCGCCTGGCTTGCCCCGGGTAAGACGTCGTTGTCCTTATCGTCATCGCCCGAACCGATAACTATTAGAGGCATTTTTACTTCCTTTGCTATCATCTTCAATATAGAGACCGAGTGCTCGGCATCTTTATTACCACAGTCAGGATGGACGCTTTGCAGGCGCACGCATAAAATCTTCGCGCCGAAGTCCTTAGCCGCCTTCGCCCATTTTACCGGGTCCTTTGTAGCGCCGCCGAATGCACTTTTAAGATCTTCCGGCCATTCTGCCGGTTCGCAGTCCATAACCTCCAGCGCTATGACAGGCGCATGCGGTGTGGCACCTTCCTTAAAGAGAAACGGAAAGGTCGCCTCGCCTCCTATCTTAACTGAGCCGGATTGCGGCCGCCCTATCTCTACCACGTTTATCGCGCTGCCGTATTTTTCCTTAACCAGATCTATTGGCACATCATCCCTCCATTAATCTTACGAATATTTCTTTTATGGTGCCCTTGATATCTTCGTCCTCAAAATCAAATATCGGTTTATTTGAGATGCTCCACTTGTCAACATTCTCGTCAAAAGGGACAGCACCTATGAATTTTGCACCCGTAGCGCGTATCTCGCCCTGCAGCGGCTCTAAGAATCCGGTTACCTTATTTACCACGAGAGCGTTTGAGCCCACCTTTATGCCAAGGTCTTTAACCAGTTCAAATATTTTTTTAGCCGAGCGCACGCCGACCACGGAATAGTCGCTCACGAGTAGCAGCTTATCTATCGCCCTCATGGTACGGCGCGATATATGCTCCATGCCTGCCGCGTTATCTATGATGACAAAATCGTAATTCTTAATGACGCGGCTCATCAGGTCCCGCAATAAATTATTCACATAACAGTAACAGCCCGGGCCTTCGGGCCTGCCCATGACAAGAAGGTCAAAACCCTTCTCTTCTACCAGCGCCTCCTGGATACGCATTTCAATGAAGCGCTCCTTTGTCATGCCGGCAGGGATTTTATCCATCTGTTTAGAGACATCGTCGCATATGCCGGCTATCGTCTGATAATCTCTTACGCCCAGCGCCTCGGGCAGTGTTGAATTCGGGTCAGCGTCAATCGCGAGGACCGAGCCCTTCTTATTGGCAACGAGAAAATCCACCAGAAGCGCCGCCACGGTCGTCTTGCCTGTCCCGCCTTTTCCGTTAATGGCTATAACCGTACCGATGGGAACCTCCTCGCAAAGTCAGTGTGCGGAAAGAACAGCGACGCCACGTATTCGTCCATGTAATTCGGCTCCGCGCTTAAGTCTATATATGTGATATTCTGATATATATCTTCCGTCTTCTTGAACGCGTCGTGCGATAATAGCGACATCCTCGAGCCCGCAAGAGAAGAGTTTCCTACAAATTCGTATCGGGCCCTATCCGTGTCAGGCAGAAGCCCTATGAAGACGGAGTTTTCTATATTAAGGTAATTGCCGAATCCGCCCGCTATATAAATCTTCTTTATATCCTCTAATCTCTTATCAACCTTGTTAAGGAGCGACATGATAGCGCTGTATATGGCGCCTTTTGACCTCTTAAGATTCTCTATGTCGTCGTCTGTTATGACAATATTATCCGCCACGACAAATTCGTAATTCGCCTCGGTCTTTTTTATTCTTTTGGACTTTAAGGCGCGGTCTATCTTTCCGTCCCTGCCGATAACGCCTCTTTTAAGCATCTGGCATAATAAATCTATATAACCTGAACCGCATATCCCTTTCGGCTCTCCATCGCCTATTGTTGAAACCTTAACGTTTAAATCTTTATCTATCTCAACTTTCTGTATCGCGCCCGTGACCGCCTTCATACCGCTCGTAAGGCCGCTTCCCTCGAATGCCGGGCCGGCGCTCGCTGCGGCGCCTATCATCCACTCGCGGTTGCCGAGGACAATCTCTCCGTTAGTCCCTATATCTATGAGCAGTGTTATCTCTTTGTCTTCCGACAACCCGCACGCGAGCAAACCTGAAACTATGTCCCCGCCTATATATGTCGTCACGCCGGGTATAAATGAGACGATGCCCCTGGGGTTTATCTCTATGCCGGCTTCCGGGGCATTTATAGTCTTGAAGACGGTTGTCGTCGGTACATACGGCGCTTTTCTTATATTTGCCGGATCTACCTTTAATAAAAGGTGCATCATAGTCATGTTGCCCGCGCATACAATACCGTATAAATCCGCGATATTTACGCCATGCGCCTTTACGAGGTCTTCTATTATCTCATTTATATTATCAAGCACCGCCTCGTTTAATATCTTTAGGCCTTCCGGATTTGAGCCGTAGATTATCCTGGTGATGATATCGGAGCCGTAAGGCGCCTGCTTATTGAACGCTATCCGTGTGCCCAGGATGTCCCCTGTATCCAGGTTTATGAGCTGGCCGACGACTGTGGTGGTGCCGATATCAAAGGCAAGGCCAAAATTGTATTTTTTTGTATCGCCCGGCTCTATTGAGATGATTTCTATGGCGCCGTCTTTATAACCTATGCACGCCGTGACTTTAAAATCGCTGCCGCGCAAGACCTCGCCTAAGTGCTTTATATTGGCGAGGTTTGTGGATACATGCATATTATTGAATTTATGGGCTATCTCTCTATAAATCCTGTCAAGGTCGCTTAAACTATCGTCCTGGGTCGGCGCGGCAAGCTCCAGATAAACCTTGCTTACAAGCGGTGAAAAGGCAAATACCTTCTCCCTTTTAAGCACAACGCCTTTTGTGAACTCTTCCGATTCGTGCTTTAGTTTAGCGTGGGCTTCTATTGATTTCTTAGGGACCTTTACATCCAGATCGCTTTCAACTATCGTCTGGCATGCGAGGGCTTCTTTCTTATTTATCACAACCTTGCATTTGCCGCATACGCCTTCGCCGCCGCATGCGGCGTGCATCATTATCCCTGCCTTTATTGCCGCGGTCAATAGATCCGTGCCCTGCGGCACTTTGATTGATTTTTTCTGCGATATGAAATTTATCGTAAATTCTTTCATGTAACCAACTTCCAGGCCGGGACTGAAATACTATATTACTACCTTTGCAGTCCCGGCCTGTATCATTATTTTAGGTTTCTCAGGTAATTAGGTATCCCCGACGCCTCGCGCGGGCCGACAGCGATCTTCCATCCGCTGATCTCTTCCAGCTTTCCGCTCATGACCGAAACATACCCGGGAATGACAAGCCGCTTATGCGCCACCATCTTATCAACGCCGAATTTCTTCACCGTTTCATCTATCTTTTCTGCCGTGAATTTTTCCGCCGCCCACGCAGTCAGGACAGACATGCCTTCCGAATCGCAGCAGACTATGTATGACGGGACCTTGCTGGCTTCAACCTCACCGGCCACGGTGAAATAGGTTATTGAAAAATTAGTTGTTATAAGGACGGGTGAATGTTTGTTAACCTTGCCTATCTCGTAAACCTTCGGCTCTACCTGCACCGGCTTCTGCGGGTCCGAGTAAATATCCTGCCGCGTGACCAATAGCGGCAGCACAAATTCCTTTTCAATATTCTTTATTATTACGAGGGACGCGTATTTCAAAACATATGAAATCGCCTCGGCCATTTCAGCATGCGGTGTTGGCGCACCTGTAAAAGCCATTAATGGATACCCTAGGGGCCTAAAATTCTTCTTTAGCGCAGTCCTTCTTATGAGGGCGAAGTCCTGGATAGTGCCGGCAATGCTTTTATTCTCAATATTTATAACTATCTCTTCAACACCACCACTCTTTACCTTATCGGTAACTGCTGCGGCCTCATCCGGATCGGCGCAGGTAACTGCAAGCGGAAGCTTATTCTCTTTAGCTAACTTAATAAACCCGTCCAGTTCATTGCCTTCCGAAATTAATAGCGGCCTTCTCTCACAGTAGGGCACCCTTAAGGGTGCCCTACTATTGTGGATAACTTCCTCTATCGCCTTGGCTGAATGTGAAGAGAGCGCAAGATTCAGGCCTGTAAGGCCCGCGATCTTATCGGCGGCGTTTGCGAATCTTGCCGTGTCGCCGGAAGAATTTTTTATACATACCAGATTCACGGATATCCGCTGGCCCACGCGCTCAAAATTTAACGCGTTTATCTTTTTCAGCTTCTCTTCAATCTCGCTGTCGGTCAGTTTATCCTCAACCAGTATACCGATGCCTGCGGGGTGGTAAAATTTCTGCTCATGCCTGTACATGACAGTTTCGTTGCCCATCTCGAGCCTGGAATCACCCGTTCCTATCGTAACGAGCTTTACCGGCGGTTGGCTCGCGCTCTCAAGCGCTATTTTTGCCGCGCTTATAACATGCGGGCACTTATCAAGCGATACCTTCTTCTGGGCGAGCGCCATGGCAAACGCAAGGCACGTCGCGAATCCGCAGTCCTTGCAGTTCGTCTTCGGCAAGAGCTTATATATGTCTAATCCCGTCAACGCCATTTTTTACTCCATTAAACCAAGGTCGGCATCTTTGTCGCCGGATGATTTACCTTTTCAAGATACTGAACTAATCCAATAGCGTCTGTCGCCACCGTCTCATCCGCAATCTTATCAAGGAAATCCGGCTCGCCTATTTCCTTGCAGCGCGCCTTCAATTTCTCACTAAGCGCCTCTTTAAGTTCCTTCGGCATCCACACAATGCGCTTCAATCCGCCTTCGGCAGATATAAACTTTTTGCTCGTAATGTACAGGCGGCCCACGCCAAGGAACCCGGGCGTCTGGTTTCCTCCTCCCACAGATCCGGCGAGCGTCGTGAACTTCATCCCTGTAGGCGTTTCGCCAATGTATTCCCTGTTTACGATCATAACGCCGTTCGCCTCAGGCACGATCGCGACTATACACTCAAAACATCCGCAGGATGTCATCGGAGATTCCATTATTGAATATGTGGACATTTTATCTACGTGATGGTGCGACTCTTTATGGACAAAGGCGTTTATGCCTTCCCACATACCTTTTACGGCGTCGATGACTTTCCCCTTCTTTATCGGCTGATTGCCGCCTGTCGGTGTAATCTCGTGCGCCGCTTTGGCGTCCAGCCATGAATACGCGCCGCATAGGCCCAGCCGCTCCGGGCTGACCACGCAGACGTGATCAGGCGCAAAGCTCTGACAAAGTGTGCAGCTATAGAAAGTATCAACCGATTCGTCCGTCATGCCGGCAAGCCGCGCATCGCGCGCCTCATAGCTCTTACGCGCCTCAGGCAGTATCTTATTGATCTCTTTCTCATCCGTAATAAGTTTTACCTGCACCTTGTCAACGATCGCGCCGTATTCATCGTGCAACTTCGCGATTAGTATATCGCCGAAATGCTTTATCTTGAATCCCGCGTTTTTAGTGTCTTTGGATATCCTTATCCAGTTCATGTCGCGCTGGCCCATGTGGAAAACGCCCATTGCGTAATTAAGGAATTTATGTATCTGCCTTTCAAGTATCGGTTCGTAGTCCTGGTTCATTTTGCGCCCCGCAACCTCTACCAGAATACCGAGCGGCTCGCTTGAGCCCTCTTTCATTGCGTCTATCTCTTTACCGACTACCTCAATCTTATCGTCTTCAATCTCGTTCATCTTCTTCATCTTGAGGTATTCAAATGCCGTGGAATATTTTCCGCCGAACTGGACGAACATATTCTCTTTCCTCACGCGCTCGCCTTCAAATGCTGCGGAACACGGCACAGGAATGGGTATCTTGGTGATTTTCACCTTTATCCCGCGAACCTCCATTGCTTTCTGAACTATTCTATCGTGGTTCGGCTCTTTAATAAGACATTCTTCATGGGCGCATACGCCGGGCACCCTCACTTCCGGCAGGTCCAGATCCGTAATTATGGGGACACCTGCAGCGAGAGCGCCGCCGCCTGTTGCCGCCTTAACCTCATCAACTCCGCCCAGCAAAAGCACGAACGCCGGAACCCTCTGGCGCACATAATCAACGCATGCCTTTGTATTTCCGGCTTTTATGCCTCCGAATGTAAGAGCTGCCCTTATCGCGAAGTTCAGCACATAGACGATAGAAATAGTATCTCTACCGAACGGGACGACATAAGACTCCAGCCCCATATTTAATCCGCCTTCTTTGAGTTGATCAATGATACTGACATTATCCACATTGCCGCCCACGAGAGTAAGAATATTCCTTTGCTGCAGATTTCTCACAATATTAACGGCTGTTTTGCTGTCCGGCACCTTGCCGAGGATTACGGCAATACCCGAAATCCTGCCGTCAACAAGCTGAACACCTAAGCTGCGTAAAAGTGTATCCGGGAAGAATCCGGAACAATCCTTTTGAGGCTCTGTCCCGTAAAGATACCTCAGCGCGGCTATAAGCTCTTCGGAAAGGATTGCCGCTACGCCTGAGTTAAGGGCGTCCTTCAAAAATGTATCCCATTTATTTTCATCCGCAGGCACATTAGGTAATAATGTCTTTGCAGTAGATAATATATTTTTAGCGTCGGAAAGCGTCTTCGTCTCTAGCCCTAACAGCGCGTTCGCTAAAGGCAGATAAAAAGCCGTTTCCGGAAATCCTATCGCAGTGCTTTCGCCTTTTTCCTTAATCGCCTTATTTAAAAATTGGTCCGCCTCTGTATGGAGCTTCTTCGCCCCGCTTACCATTAATCCCGCAACTGTCTTTACCGTAACCTCTGCTGCTGTCTTACTCATCGTTCCTCCAATTTCAGCTATAAGCCATTCTGCTGTAGGGCAGGTTTAAACCTGCCCTACAGCTGTGGATAACTTAAAGCTATTACAATTCTGCCGCCTCTATTACAAGCGGAACTTTACGATCCCAACCAATCGGCATTATATGTATACCGTTACACAACGGTTTCAACTCTTTTATCAGGCGCGCCGCTATCTCTACGGATTTTGCGGCCTTGTCCTTAGCGCCCTCCATCTCCTTAATAAGATCTTCCGGCACGAATACGCCTGCCACATTCTTATTCATATATCTTGCCATGCCGGCGGATTTTAAAAGGACTGTGCCGGCGAAAATTTTTGTCTTTAAATGCTTTGCCGCGTCTAAAAATTTCTTAAACAGCTCGATATCGTATACCGCCTGTGTCTGAAAGAATTGTGCGCCTGATTCCATCTTCTTCTCCATCTTTATGATCTCCGGCTCTAAAGGATCGGCGCCCGGATTCACGACAGCGCCCGCGCAGAACTTAGGCGTGCCCTTAAGCGCATTACCCTTCATGTCCTTACCTTCCTGCAGGGACCTTATAACATCAAGAAGCTCGACCGAGCCCAAATCAAATACAGGTTTCGCCTCAGGATGGTCGCCGAGCGTCGGATAGTCGCCTGTCAGCGCCAAAACATTTTCTATGCCGAGCACTGCGGCCGACAATAGGTCTGATTGAAGCGCGAGCCGGTTCCTGTCGCGGCAGGTTATCTGAAATATCGGTTCAATACCCCTGTCTTTTAATAGATGGCATACGGCGAGCGAGCCGAGCCGCAAGACCGAGCTCTGCAGGTCCGTGACATTTATGGCGTCTATCTTGCCCTTGATGAGATCCGCGTCCTCGAGAATCTCCTTTATATCGATACCCTTTGGCGGGCCGATCTCGCTGGTGACAATAAACTTCCCCGCTTTTATCTTCTCACAAAAAGTCATACTCTTCTCTGACTAACCGTCATTGCGAGTCGTAGGGCACCCTTAAGGGTGCCCTACGACTACGACTGTGGATAACTTACAGCTTAAAGCTGTCCTTGAACAACTCTACCGTGTTTCTCATGAGAATAGTCGTAGTGATCGGGCCTACCCCGCCCGGTACAGGAGTGATATAAGAGGCCTTTTTGGATGCGCCCTCAAATTCCACATCGCCTACTATTTTTTCCCCAACCTTATTTATCCCGACATCCACCACTATCGCGCCTTCTTTTACCCAATCGCCCTTTACGATCCCTGCTTTACCAACTGCCACGACCAGTATTTCAGCATTCTTAACGTGGTCCGGCAAAAGCCCTCGCTCGCCCGTTCCTATATGGCAGACCGTTGTGGTAGCAAATTTATTTAAAAGCATGAGCGCAAGCGGTTTACCCACTATTTCAGAGTGACCGACTATAACCGCCTCTTTCCCGTATAAATTTACCTTCGTAGATTCCAGTAATTCCATTACCGCCATAGCCGTGCACGGGCCGATTTTGTATTGGCCCGATAAAATCTTGCCGAGATTCTCCGGATGCATGCCTTCAGCGTCCTTCTCAGGCGCAATCAGATTAACCAATTTTTTTGCATCTATGCCTTTAGGCACCGGAAGCTGCAGTATGATTGCCGTGACGTCTTTGTCCTTATTTAGATTTTTTATCAGGACTTCTGCTTCGGCCTGAGATATGCTGTCCGGAACGACTTTTAACTCATATTCAATCCCCACTGTCTCGGCGCTCTTTTTCTGGGCTTTCACATATACAGCGCTTGATGCATTCTCGCCTAACTGCAGCGCTACAAGCTTCGGTGTGCTTCCGTGCTTTGCCTTCAGCGCGTCAACTTCTGATTTGATAGCGGTTTTCAGGCCTTCCGCTATTATCTTACCTTCCAATAAAACTGCTGCCATTATATTTCTCCTTCCGGCTCTGGCTGTAGGGCAGGTTTAAACCTGCCCTACAGCTGTGGATAACTTATTTCGCTATCACGTCCTCGCACTTCTCAAGTATCTCTTCCTTCAACTTCAGCATCTCTTCCTCAAGTGGCTGTAATACCTTATGAACTTCGCCTATAAAATCCATATCCTTTATATATTTAAGGTTTATGTAAACGTTATATTTCGCCGCGAAAAAAGCACCTTCAAGACATATCGCGGCAATCGCTGTATCTGTAATCAGATTCTTATTTCCGCGCTCCACCAACTCTTCGCAAAGCTTCAGGCATTCGGCTGAAATCTTACAAACCTCATAAGGCGGCTCTACTGCTTCCTTGAAAAATTTATCTAATTTTGCCGGATCCTTTGCCTGCCCCGTACCCGAACGAAGTGAGTGGTGCGGGGTCTCCTTCATCGCCTTGGACAATTTGCCGTATGCTTCAACGTCGTCATCTATCAGGGCTTGCAGTTTCTTGCGCGCGTCTTCCGTCTTTTTTAGAATGCCTTGAGTGCCGGCAGTATAATTTGCGACCATAGACATCAAAGCAACCCCTGTGGCTGCCTGGAGTGCCGCAGCGCTTCCGCCGCCGGGCGCCGGCTTCTTCGCCGCCAGATCGTCTAAGTATTTTTCGATGCTTCCTTTAATGTACATATCTTGGTTCTCCCTTTAGCGTCAACGTCAATACATTCGCCGACCGGATGAGACGGAAGGCTCGGCATCGTAAGGATCTTTCCGCACAATGCATATAAGAAGCCCGCGCCTGCGGACGGCCGTATCTCTCTTACCGGCAGGACAAAATCTCTGGGCGCGCCTTTCAGCATAGGGTCATGTGATAACGATAGATGCGTCTTCGCTACGCAGATAGGCAATTTCCCCAATCCCAGCCTTTCATACGTCCGGACGTTCTCCTCGGCAAGCGGCTCATAACTAACATCTAAAGCGCCATATATCTTTTTGGCGATAATATCCATCTTCTCTTTAATCGACGCCGATGACGGATATAAAAGCTTAAATTTACTCTTCACCTTACTCGCCCTAACCACAGCCCCGGCAAGTTCCGTTCCGCCTTTAGAGCCTTTTTTATAAACCTCGCTCGCCACACAATCAAAAGCGCCCGCCTTTAAGGCTATCCTTTTAACCAGCTCCACCTCTTTATTTGTATCCGTCCCGAATCTATTTATAGCGACTACGCACGGAACGCCGTAAACGGTGGAATTCTCTATCTGTTTCTTTAGATTCAAACAGCCAAGTTCAACGGATTTTAGATTTTCCTTTTCAATCCCTTTTCCGAGCGGTTTTCCGACAACCATCTTGAATATCCCGGAGTGGACTTTGAGAGCCCTGATGGACGCGACGAGCACGACCGCGTCCGGTTTCAGGCCGCTAAGTCTGCATTTTATATTTACGAATTTCTCCAGCCCGCAATCAGCGCCGAATCCGGATTCTGTAACCACGAAATCTGCTTTCTTTAATCCGATCCTGTCTGCCAGGACAGAGCTATTGCCGTGCGTTATATTCGCGAACGGCCCCGTATGAATTATACACGCCGTACCCTCGCTCGTCTGGACTAAATTGGGCTTTATGGCATCGCGCAAAAGTAGCGCCATCGAGCCGGCGACCTTAAGGTCTTCGGCAGTCACCGTTTTGCCGTCCTTATCTAAACCGACTATTATCCGTGATGCCCTCCTCCTTAAATCAGGCAAAGACTCTGACAAGGCGAGTATCGCCATTATCTCGCTCGCCGCCGTGATGTCGAAACCTGTCTTTCGTTCTACTCCCTGATCGCCTCCGCCAAGGGCTATCAAAACGCGCCTTAAAGCGCGGTCATTAACGTCCACGACCCTGCGCCAGAAGATCTTTTCAATATCTATATTTAACGCATTGCCCCTGTAAAGGTGGTTATCTATGAATGAAGCGCAAAGATTATGCGCCTGGCTTACAGCGTGGATATCTCCTGTGAGGTGCAGATTGATATCGTCCTCCGGGAGGACTGATGATTTACCGCCGCCGACGCCACCGCCTTTAACACCGAAGAACGGCCCTATGGACGGCTGCCTTATACACGCGACCGCTTTCTTCCCGCCTCTATTCAGGGCCATGGAAAGGCCTATCGTCGTAACGGTCTTCCCCTCTCCGAGGTGAGTTGGCGTTATGCCTGTAACAACAATATACTTTCCCCGGACCCTGGACCTTGGTCCCCGGCCCTTAAGAACATCAAGCAAAATCTTCGCCTTATAATCCCCGTAGAGCTCAAGGCTTCTTCTGGGAATACCCAATTTCGCCGCTATTTTAGTGATAGGGTATAATTTATTCATAATTTAAGTTATATCAAGAGATAAACATTTTAATATAAAGGGGTATTCAGGTCAATATAATTTGCTATGAGGATTGGCTTATTAAAAGGAGGCCTTTTAAGGTGAGGTCTTCGTCTACTACTTGGATGGATTTGGCGTATTTTTTGATGAGTTTGGAGTTGCCGCCTGTGGCGATTATTCGCGTATTCTTACCGAGAATCCTTTTATATTTAGAGATGAGGCCGTCGCACATCGCACCGAAGCCGAAGAGGATACCCCCTCTCATACTATTCACCGTATCTCTGCCTATAATAGATGATGCCGGTTTCAATTCCACTTTTGGTAAAAGCGCTGTTCTTTTATAAAGCCCTGAAAGGGACAGTTCAATACCCGGCAGTATAAGACCGCCTAGATAGTCGCCTTTTTTTGAGATTATATCAAATGTTATCGCCGTGCCGAAATCCACGACTACGGCCGGCGCACCGTAAAGTCTCTTCGCCGCATAAGCGTTGACAAGCCGGTCCTGCCCCACTTCGCTTTTAATTCTATATAGATTCTTAACAGGCGCTTTCAAATCCCTGCCCAGGATGGTTATCTTCGCCTTCATCATCTTATGCAATTCCGCGATGAGCCGCGCTAACGCGAGAGGAACGACGCTTGAAATGATCGCCTCATTTACATCATCAACATCAAGACGCGACTCTTTTATCAGTCCTTTGATGCGGCGGATATAAGACGAATATGCATTCGTCGGTATCTTCGTCTTAGCAGATAATTTATTGCCCTTAAACAATCCGGTCGTGATGTTCGTATTTCCTATGTCTATTGCTAATAGATCATTCATAAGTCTCTATTGTAGGGCACCCTTAAGGGTGCCCTACTGCTGTGGATAACTTTACGCTAACGTACCATTACCACATCACCCGACGAAATTTTCTCCAATATGCCCGAATCTAACCGCACGACGAGCGCGCCGTCAGGATCTATGTCATGCGCCTGGGCCTCAAATGTCCTGTTGGGTAAAACCACCTTCACCCTCGAACCAATCATATCCGAAAGATCTTTCCACGCGTCTATTATCGGTTCAAAGCCCCTCTTCTCTAACAGATTATAATACTCTTCTAATCTTTCTAAAACCTTTTTCGTAAGCTCGATCCTCGATATAGCGCCTTTTGTACCGCGGTGGCTGAGTTCATCCTTTAGCGATGTAGCCCCCTTCGGCAGTTGTCGTGCCGGAATATTCACATTTATGCCTATACCGACCACGACAAATTCAGCTCTGTCCTGTTCCGCCTTCATCTCCGTCAGTATGCCGCATAGCTTCTTTCCGTCCAGCATTATATCGTTAGGCCACTTTATTAAAACCTCCAGGCCTGTCAGCTCTCTTATCGCTTTAGCTACTGCAACGGCCGCAAGTAAAGTAATCTTGGGGATTTCATTCGGGGCCATACCCGGCCTTAATATACACGACATATATATGCCGCCTTTAGAGGGAGAGGCCCAACTCCTCCCGTGCCTGCCCTTGCCTTTTGCCTGCTCCTCGGCCAGTATCACAGTCCCTTCCTTTACGCCTTTCTCCGCCAGTTGATATGCTATATCATTGGTGGAATCTATTTTTTTGTATGATATCACCTCTTTGCCGAATATCTTTGTTTTCAGCTTCCATTTTATCTCTGAAGGGATCAGCGTATCGGGTACAGCCGTAAGTTTGTACCCCAAATGAGGGACCGCCTCTATCTCGTAACCCTCTTCACGCAATTTTTCAATATGCTTCCAGATAGCAGCGCGCGAAATGCCCGCATTCTTGCAGAGCTCCTCTCCGGAAATGTATTGTTCCTTGTTTTGTCTTAAAATATTCAGAATTTTTTCATCAAGCATAGCTATATAGTAACTTTAAGTAACCTTCCGTAACCTTAAGTAACCTTAAGTAACCTTTCTTTCAACTCCTTTATCTGATCCCGCAATATTGCCGCGCGCTCAAATTGCAGATTCCTCGCGGCCATTTTCATATCATGCTGCAGCTCCCCTATCAATGACGTTATGTCATATTGCTCGTCATTCTCCTCAACCACGCTCTCAATTACCTCGCGCGCTCTTTTGTATGATTCTATACCATCCTT
>Ga0315284_10010318_pt1 | contig 13309 bp, 17 predicted proteins | sample YL17G09_16_MG_FD_203696 | JGI IMG/M metagenome (GOLD analysis project Ga0315284, IMG submission 203696) | Sediment microbial communities from Yellowstone Lake, YNP, Wyoming, USA - YL17G09_16 | ecosystem: Environmental > Aquatic > Freshwater > Lake > Sediment | place: USA: Wyoming | collected...
GCGTGCTTTACGGCGACAATGCGGTAGGAGGAGTCATTAATATCATCACAAAGAAACCTGAAAAAACTCTTTCTATAGAAGCGGGAGCGATTGGGGGGAGCTATGAATACAACAGAGAGAGTGCTTCCTTAGGTGGAAAGTGGGGTTCTCTCTCCGCTATTCTTCAAGCTGATCATAATTCCACACAAGGATACCGTGATAACGGGTTTCTTAGGGCAAAGGATATGGGAGGAAGATTGGTCTATGATGTGAATCGATCCATCAGCTTCAATTTCAGCGGAAACTTTCATCATGATGATAAAGGATTTCCAGGTTATCTTACCAAGGGCGTTTACAAACAGGACAGGCGGGCCACCTTTTTCCCTAACGATAAAGGGAAGACAGAGGACGGGTATGGCGCTTTCGGGGTTAAGGCCAAATTATGGGATTTTGGACGAATTGAAGCAGACCTTTCCTATCGACATCAAGAGGCGACAGACTCCTTTCCTTCTTTCTCTTTTAAGGATAAGAGAAATTTGAGTACATGGGGATTCACTCCGAGATATATCATTGATAAATCTCTGTGGAACCATTTTAATAAACTGGCCGTTGGGTTAGATATCCATAAATCGGATTCAAATATTGATTCGGAATCCGCTTTCGGGCCTAACCGATCGGAAATCACAAAGAAATCGGTAGGTTTCTATCTATCGGATGAGTTTTCATTCCTTGAAAGCCTAATCTTATTCTTTGGCTACCGTCAGGAATGGGTAACCTATGAACTCTTTCAGGAGACTCCGCTGTTAAGAGAGAAGGTCAAAGAACAAGAGTTCGCCTGGAATATCGGGTTGAATTACCTTTTTAGCAAAAGATCCTCCGCGTTTTTTAACATCAAACGGAGTTTCCGGTTTCCTGTCTCTGATGAATTAATACAATTTTTTCCTGCCTTTCAAGTGAACCCTGCAATGAAACCCCAGACCGGTTGTCACTATGAAGCGGGAATTAAGCATTTTATCACCGACAAAATTGAAGCGAATCTTACTTTCTTTTGGAATGATTTTAGAAATGAGATTTTTTATAATCCTTTTACCTTCACTAACGAAAATTATCCAAAAACCCGACGCCAAGGTCTGGAGATCGAAACAAGGATAAAGCCGTTCCCGTGGCTTTCCATGCGGGGAAACTACAGTTATATCCGGCCGGTGCTTCGGGGAGGCTCCTTTTTGGGAAATGATATCCCTGGCGTTCCGAGGCACAAAGGATCAATGGGGGCGGACATTGAACTTGCCAAAGGATTTCTTTTCAATGCCAGGATCAATGTCATAGGGTCTCGCCATTTTATTGCCGATTGGAGCAATAAAGTTGAACGGCTGGATGGATATTATACTCTCGATGCTAAATTATCTTATCTCTGGATGGGTTTAAAGGCCTTTATCGGCGTCAACAACCTTTTCAATCGAAAATATGTAGAATTTGCAGTTGTTGACGCAGCAGGAAGCCAATTCTATTATCCATCGCCCGAGCGGAACTTCACTGGAGGGATTTCCTATACTTTTTAAATTAGGGACCCTCTAAAATGTCACGCTCTTCTCTTCAAAAATCTTATAAAAGGGCATTTCCATTTAGATTGGCTACAACCTCCTATATTTACCCGGATAAGATTATCCCGAACGTGACCCTGCTTGCCCCATTTTTCGATGAGATAGAATTGGTCTTTTTTGAGAGCGAAACCCTGGGTATGTTCTCCTGGGAAGCCGAGATCAGTGAACTAATAAGCTTCTCCCTTGATCAGGACGTTGGGTATAACGTTCATCTTCCCATCGATATCCTTCTTGGAGAAAGAAGGGATAAGGTAAGGTCAAAAGGGTCTTCGATTATAAAGGGGATGATCGAAAGAACCCTACCTCTTTGCCCCTCTTTCTACATCCTTCATTTTGAGCTGAGAAATAACGATGGGAAGAAGGAGACCGATGTTGATAATTGGCATGGACGAATCCTCCGGAGCGCAAAAGAGATATTGGAATGCGGAATTGAACCGAATCGGGTTTCCGTTGAAACGCTCGATTACCCCTTCGAGTGGATCGAAGACATCATAAGAACATTTGGGTTCTCGATATGTCTTGATATCGGTCATGTCCTGCTACACGGCCAAGACTTACGGCTTTATCTCGAGAAATATCTCCCTCGGGCTTCAGTCGTTCACCTTCATGGAGTTCAAAATGGGATTGACCATTTGGGAATTGATCAATTGTCTGGGTCTGCTTTACAGCTTATTCTCTCCCGCCTTCGTGATTATAAAGGCATTGTCTCGATAGAGGTCTTTTCCATTAACGACCTTATGAAGTCACTCACCATTTTGGAGGAGAAATGGGAAAAAGATTGACCTTTATCACCGGAGGTGCTCGAAGCGGTAAAAGCCGGTTTGCTTTGGATTACGCCAATCGACATTCTTCTAAGAAGTTATATCTAGCCACATGCGAGGTGCTCGATGAAGAGATGGCCCAACGCGTAGAAAACCATAAAAAAATGAGAGGGCCAGAATGGAAAACCGTTGAGGAACCCATTGGGATAGTCGATAAAATCAACGAATACAAGGATAAAGCAGAAGTAATATTGCTGGACTGCATCACCCTCTGGCTTTCCAATCTTTTAATGAGGCAGTTAAGCGACGCAAAGATAATGAATGAAGTTGACAGACTCATCAAGACCATCAAACAGAACCAGACTCCATTCATCATTGTGTCAAATGAGGTCGGAATGGGGATCGTGCCAACTGCCTCATTGGGCCGTCGGTTTAGAGATCTCCAGGGCATGGCTAACCAGAAGATTGCCGAAGCGGCAGAGACGGTAGTCCTCATGATTTCTGGGATGCCGACGTTCTTAAAGGGTGGATTATAAAGGTGAAAGATTTTCTCCAGGCCCTTTCATTTCTTACCATTCTACCCGCTCGCAAAATTTTACCCCTTCCCTTAGAAGAGAAGGAATTGGCCCGTTCGATGGCCTTTTTCCCTTTAGTAGGGCTTATAATCGGCCTCTTTTTAACCTCTGGCTATTATCTCTTTTCGCTGCTACTTCCCAAATCCGTTGTTCTCTGGTTGATAATCGGGCTTCTGGCTTTTCTAACGAGAGGCCTCCATCTGGATGGATTTGCAGATACTATGGATGGTCTCTCCTCCGGGGGGACAAGAGAGAAGATTCTTGAAGTGATGCGGGATAGTCGGATTGGTGCCTTTGGGGTCATAAGCCTCATATTTCTTATAGGAGCAAAATATCTTGTGCTGGATCAAATTTCCAACTCTTCTCTTTACTGCTCACTTATCCTAATGACTGTGATGGGAAGGAATTCTATGGTTTTGGTATGTTATCGATCTACCTATGCCAGATCCAATGGAGGGCTAGGCAAACCTTTCACTGAAAATCTTCGTGCTCGGGAGATGGTCTTATCCCTACTTTCAGCAGCTGGACTCGCGTTATTGCTCAGGGGTTTCAAGGGGATTTTGGCGTTCCTTGGGACCTCTCTTTTCAGCCTTGGATATCGGTTCTTTTTCAAACAAAAATTGGGCGGGGTAACAGGCGATATCCTAGGAGCAGCAAATGAACTCTCAGAGCTTTTGTGCATTATTCTTTTGAGATAGCCCTGGGGGGAAATCATGGAAAAAATAAGTCGCGTGATTGCAGGCATTAAACCCCTAGACGAAACAGCCATGGAGCAGGCAAGAAAGAGGCAGGATAGTCTTACAAAGCCAAAAGGCTCTTTCGGTCAACTTGAATCCCTCTCCATTCAGGTGGCGGGAATAAAAGGGGATCCAAGGCCAAGGATTACCCACAAAGTGATATTCACGTTGGCCGGAGACCACGGCGTCACTGAGGAAGGAGTGAGCGCGTATCCATCCGAGGTTACTTGCCAGATGGTCTATAACTTTTTTCGAGGTGGTGCCGGAATCAATATTTTGGCGCGACATGTAGGGGCAAGGGTCGTCGTGGCAGACCTGGGAGTCGCCTCGGTTCTCGAGCGACACCCTGCACTGAGAGATAAGAAGGTAACTATGGGAACCCGAAATATGGCCAAAGGGCCAGCGATGACTCGGGAAGAAGCAATTCGTTCTATAGAGGCTGGTATTGAGCTAGTAGAAGAAGAGTCAGCAAAAGGAATTGACATCCTGGGGACGGGTGACATGGGAATTGGAAACACTTCACCATCCAGTGCCATCGCTGCTGCCTTCACATGTTGCGATGTAGCTACTGTCACAGGAAGAGGAACGGGTATCGACGATGAAGGATGGAGACGAAAGGTGAATGTGATTAAAAAGGCCCTTGAGATCAATCGGCCTGATCCAAAAGATCCAATCGATGTTCTGTCAAAAGTAGGGGGATATGAGATCGGAGGAATTGCTGGAGTGATATTGGCTGGGGCCAAGTATCGAATCCCCGTTGTGATTGATGGCTTCATATCCGGTGCTGCCGCCTTGATTGCCACCTTCCTTTCTTCTCAAGTAAAACCATATCTAATTGCTTCTCATCAATCGGCCGAACCAGGGCATAGAATCTTATTGGAATACCTTGGGCTAAAGCCCTTATTTGACCTTGATCTCCGGCTGGGCGAGGGAACAGGAGCAGCTCTGGGAATATTTTTAGTTGAGGCCAGCCTTAAGATCCTCAATGAAATGACAACTTTTGCTGAAGCGCGTGTTTCTGGGAAGATATGATTAGAAAATTGTATCTGATTGCTATTTTGTTCCATCTCCTTATAACCTCCTCTCTAGAAGCAAAAGAACATATATATACAGACGAGATTGGAAGGAAGGTTAAAATCCCTGATGTTCCGAAAAGAATTGTCTCGTTGGCTCCCAGCATCACAGAAATCCTGTTTGCTTTGGGTCTTAATGAGGAAATAGTAGGGGTTACGCATTTTTGCGATTATCCGGAAGCCGCTTTGGAAAAACCAAAGATCGGAGGGTTTATAAATCCCAGTATCGAAAAGATTGTTTCCATAAAACCGGATTTGATTATTGGTACAAGAGACGGCAATCCAATGGAAACCATTGACAGATTAAGCGGTCTTGGCTTTTCTGTCATTTTGACCGATTCAAAGGGCTTCGATGGGGTGATCAGGACGATCAGTAATATTGGCGAAATTGTTGGAAGACAATATGAATCGAGAAGAATCACAGGAGACATGATAAGAAGAAAGGAGCATATCCTTGCCCACACTAGATCCCTTCCTAAACCAAAAGTCTTTTTTCAAGTTGGCTATGTTTCTATCATCACGGTGGGAAGAGGGACGCTTGGCGATGATCTCATCCGCCTGGCTGGGGGAAAAAGCATTTCAGAACACGAATCCTTAAACTATCCTATTTATAGCATCGAGGCTATTATCTTAAAGGCACCAGAGATTATCATCATGAGTTCCATGGAGAATAATAGGTTTCGTTTGAATTTAGTTAAAACTTGGCAGAAATGGAAAAACATTCCAGCTGTAAAAATGAACGCAATCTATGTCATAGATTCAAATTTGGTGGATCGCCCTTCTCCCAGGATTATAGAAGGGCTGGAGGCAATGGCTAAAATGATCCATCCAAAAGATTTGGGATGGATGTGAACAAACAATTTTTATTATGTGGATGAATTTGACCTGCCCCCTATAAATCGGTCCAGGTATCATGAGAGAAACCTGGGAGTTTGGAAGCAAGCAAAAGAACTAAAAGAATTAACTCGCCGACATTATACTGATTTAGATAAAATGCAAACTGTCTTTCTATATCAGAAAAAGAAGGCAGAAGAAACCGAATCTCCAATAATGGAGCTTTTTAAGTCTCTCGAGGGGCCAACTCTTCAGGAAATCAAAATGCTTCAAATTGAACATTATCGACTCGTGCCCAATAGAAGAGAGCTCCCCATAAGAGAGTTTTATTCATATTTGGTCAAGGCGATCTATAATGCGGCCTTTATCGAGAGAATCGATCCGCGGAAATCACTTGATTTAGTGAAGAGACTCTCTGAAAAGGGCTTAATCAAATAGGGCTTCGCTAGTATTCGACGAATTGAAATCAGCTCTCGGCTTTCTTGACAATTCTCCCCCTTTAAGCCTAATATTTTAGCCGGGTTGGTTGAGCGGCTTGGGGCAAAAGGGGAAGATAAAATGAAATATGCTTTATGTGCACATGATGTTCAAATTAAAGTTTGTGGGATTCATAGGTTAGTTGACTGCAATATATGTAGGTTGCGATACTTAATAACAACTTGGGTAGAGAAATTTTAATTTGAACGAAATAGGGCTACTCCCGATAATAATCAAATCCTATTAGACTTTTTAAAAAAAAGATATTCTGAAAATGATTATGCTCAAGGAAAAGAAGCTATATGGGTTTGTTTTTCTGATTCGCCTATTTGCCGAGAGAATAATGCTATAATTATTGAAAGCGCTATTAATTTTAAAACTTAAAATAAGGGGGAGGTTGATGCTTCAAATTCTTATTTGGGCATGTTGATTGATAATATTTGCCAAAAACTCATGGAAATATCTTTATGTAGGGGAAAACGATGAAACAAAAAACAATATTTATTATTTGCCTATCCACGATCCTTATTAGCTGTGGACCGAGCCTAAACGAAGACAGCGCAACAGATATTTTGAAAAGCACTTTTCACCTAGGAGATCACGATAAGATTGAGATATTGGGTATCTCTAAGGATTCCAATTCAGTATTAATCATTAAAGCGAGAATTAACGATAAAACACTTAACTCAAAAATAAGAAAATATAATAAAGGTTGGCAAGTTGATGAAATTCAAAATGATTTGGGAGCTTGGCTGCCCGCCAGTAGCATCGAAAACATTCAGCAAGATAAATTAAAGGTAGCTATGCTGGAAATTATGACGATTGCCACAGCGCTTGCTGATTATATTACTGATAACGGAAAAGCCCCAAAGCATTCGGGCCCAATAGAATTATTAGATAATCTCGATAATGAATTAGTCCCTTTCTATGTTGACATTTTGTCCAAAATAGATCCCTGGGGTAATAAATATCTTGTTTATTGTGGGATAGAATGTAATGAGATGTACGGTCTATCAGGCTGCGCCGAAGATGATATGCTCATAGTTTCTTATGGATCCGATGGGGTAAAAGAAGATTGGATATATGACGATAAACGCCCGGAAGCGGGTCTTTTTGAGGGCATTGATCTAACCAAAGATTTGGTAAATTGGAACGGCTCCTGGATTAGGGCTCCCAAAATAAATAAAAATAGATAATCATCATCTTGAGCCGAAAATGTATATTGTCCCCTGTCCCGCGTGTAAACAAATGGTGCGGATTGAAGAGGACGGTAATTATTGCACAATTTGCGGGAATAAGATTCTTTTAAAAGAGGCGGCAAAACTTATTACGCCTCCCCCAAATAGACAAAGGCTTTGGAGCCCAGGCGTTGCTGCGGTCTTAAGTTTTTTTATTCCGGGTCTCGGGCATATATACAGGGGAAGAGTATTGATTGGGATTCTATTGTTTTTCTGCACGGCAGCTGGGTATGTATTCCTCATTATTCCTGGGGTAATTCTTCATGTGCTTTCAATAGTTACGGCAGCCTCCGGTGATCCTTATCAGCGCTAAAACTTATTTGTATGAAGAATAAATCCGGCGCGGGCCGGCCGCGCCCAAATAGACAAGTTGCGCAATAAGTAAGTTATGATTCTCTATCTTTTCAAAAGGGGAAGAGTAAAGGGAGGAATGTACATTCGAGAAGTTATATTATTAACAAATTCTCTAAAGAAAGGCCAAGAATTTAGCGGCAAGCTAGTCCTCTTGAAAATATCAAAAAATTCATTGGTAATTTCTTTAGCCGCTTCGTACTCCAAAATATATTCACATTTGATTGTCAAAAATATCTCTTTTTTTGATTGGCTCTTAGCTTCGAAAATATACTTATGAAGAATTTCGAGATTATCTTTCTCTTGTTTTCGGATTACTGCCGTTTCTCTAATATCGACCTTCGTTTCAGGTGATATCTTCTCTCTTTCTAATTCGCAGCTGCAAGCATTCAGGATTATGTTTTTGAGATCAATACCTTTAAGGATTTCTTTGTATTCGTTGGGTGCGATGAATTTCTTGTCAGTATCTTTATCGTTCATAAAAACACCTAAGCAACACGCAACTCTGCAGGTCTTTCCAGAGGAGATACAGGCCTTTCCTGCTTTTGCGGCACAGAAAATTCATAGGTATAAACAGCTGCGTTCCAAAGATCGCACATTTCTTTGATTGTTTTTTTAAGCTCATGTATAGGAATTCCGAATGCCAATAAATTTGAAACATGCTGATTTAAACTAACCCCAGCATTTCTAGCCTGTTCCAATAACGCCTTATGGATGTACTTCGGAAGCCTCAATAGAATTCTTCCACTATGTTCTTCATCTCCCCTTTCTGGTTCTGGAATAGTAATTCGTTCTTTTAGAAAGTTTTTGAAGTACTCTTTTTTTAGTTTATTAAGGTTCTTAATCGCATTTTCGATTGTGTCGCCATCACCCACAAAGGTGTATCTACCAAGCTGAAGAATAGAGGCCTCATAGCCTCCACCTCTGTCCTCAGCGATCGGAGTTATGGTTATTGGATAGCGCAGACTTAAATAGTACTTAAGATCTTTTTTCACGTTTCAATATCCTCTTTGTGACATTTCATCGACTAAATCAATTAATTCTACGATTCTCCTCACATAATGTCCCTTTACTTTTCTCCCCTTACGTGTTGGTATCGAATAATTGCCGCACATGCAATCAGGTAAGAAATCCGGCGCTATTTCTCCCAATCTTTTTAGCCTGCTATCGAAGATTTTACAATAACCTCCTCTCCTTTTATGCGTAACGCTTTCAAACTTGCTTTCAGCTACTAAAAGTACATCGCTAAGAAGGGCCTCTTTTGGATAATAATCTCTCCATGACGCTAGGATCTCATCGGCCCGCATAATTCATAATCCTCATGATATCATATATAATATCACTGTCAAGCCCCCCCTCGCTACCCGATACGCTCTCTGGCGCTAAAAAAAAGGGCTTTTCTAGCCGCTCAGAAAATGCCGCCTTAAGAACGCGTCTAATTTCAATTCAGTATTATTTTATAGATCAAAAAGAGATACAATGTCAAATCACGTTATCGCATACTCTTTTCAATAAAAGACATCTATTTTCTCGCGAAATATATCCAGGAAAACGGACGATTATCCTAGATAATAGCGAGCGGCATGTTTTTCCGAGTACTTCGATACGGAATAATAACTTCGGTGCCCTCCTGGTGCCCCAAATCCCACCATTGACAAATTCTTTTCTTAGGATGAAAATGTTAAAAAGGCTGATCGGACAGCCGGGACAAGGGGGGAGGATAAGATGCTTCAAATTCTTATTTGGGCATGTTGTGTGATTATTTTGGGTATCGGCTACTGCGGCATGTACCTCGAAAAGCTGGCGGCCCGGGATAAGGTCAAGGGCAGCACGGGCGTTGCTTTCTTTGTCTTGATGCTGATACTGGCCGGCGTTCTAGTTGCCCTTTCCATAATGCAGGCAAAGGGGATTGGCGATCTGCTGAATAGGTGATTTTTTTATGGGGAGGCTGGGTCCGGCTAAATGAATTAGGAGGAAAATATGACGGACGCAGAAATGGAGCGACTAAAAAAAGACTACGAGAAATTGAAAAAGTCTTATAAGAGCCTACTCGAAATTGTATCAAAGCTTAACAGCTATTCAAATAGCTTAATTGATACAATATTAATGGAAAAAGTCGGAATGCCAAAACCTGCGGTTGGAACTCGCGGTGATATAGTCCTTAAGCGCTTTAATTCTACTAGGATGTCATTTCTTGAATTGCATAGCAAAATATCTAAACTTAGATTTGATATATAAAGATACGGGCCATTAATCAGCCGGGCAAGGGGGGGGAATGATTAAGATGAGGGTCAAACTTCTTAAGGCTTGGGACTATACAATCTCTTGGCTAAACCGAAATATGCAACGGGAATTTACGACCGGTTGGGGAAAATAAGAGTTTATTAGTTCAATAATAAGCTGATTGAAAAGGAGGGGTGAGCGCGAGGGGGGAGCAATGAAGGCGATTATAGGTCTTTTGTGTCTTGTTTTTTTGCTTTGGGGCTATTCTAGTCCTGAAACTCCCGAGCAGCCAAAGGCCAAAGCTAGGATTGACTTTGAGATTACGCAACTGCCGTTTTACAATTTATTATGACTATTGGAATGATTCCTGGTACGCAGACCTGACTTTATTGTTTACTGAAAGCGCTGGCGTAGGCGCAAATGTAACCTTGATTGAGGTTAATTGGCTCCAGGACGGTTTATCAATTGCTTCTACTCGCGTAGCGGGAAAGCGGGTTCCTGCCCACGGCTCTGTTTACGTTAACTTTAGAACGGAATTTCCCGCCAAGTATAAACCGCAGAAAAGGACGATTGCGATTTCTGGCTGTGACGATAATGGCTATGCCTTTAATAAAACAAAATCCTACGATATAACCTGGAATTCCAAGTCAGCGCTAATTAATGAAAACAAGTACCTTTGAGCCCGAACTCTAGGCGCGATGGACTTTTTTAGGAAGTGGGGGATAATAGGTAGCACTAAATATTTCCGAGTAATTCCATAGACATTTTTCTACTCAGTGCCCTCCCAGTGCCCCAACGCCCGCAAAACGCCGCAAAATACAGCAAAGTTCGGGGCACTGAGGGAACCCCTGATTAACTGCTAGCAGATTGATTCTAAAGACGATTAGATTTATCTTGACTTGGGCAGGACGCGGTTTGTAAGACCGATACTCTATCCTAAGACGAACCTCTCCCCGTGTGCCACCTGTGTGACAAAATCAATTGAAAAGCGCTGAAATTACGGTATCAGGATTGAAAGACAAAAAGGGATTAAAAGGCTGAAAACGAAGGAAAATAGGCTGGCTGGGAAGCAAGGATTCGAACCTTGATTACATGATCCAGAGTCATCGGTTTTAAAGAGACATCTCCCATGTCACAAATATGTCACAGATTCGGTTGAAAAGCGCGTAAACTACGGTATTGGAGCAGAAAGGGAAAAACAAGGCAAAGGCTTGAATTTACAGGTAAATAAGGTGGGGTGAGTGAGGGGTCTCGAACCCCCAACCTTCGGATCCACATCTAATGCTCGCTCCCGTCCGGGCCAATTTACATTTTCTCCAATATTCTATCAACAGTGGCTCTACACTCCTCTGGAACATAGTAGAATTTTTTTATGGCACTCACTCCGGTAATAGCCTTAAGCCTCTGCATTTCTTTTCTTGCACTAATCTCAGTGGGATTGTTTTTTTTATCTAGGATAAATATTGAGGTTTTAGCGGACTGCTCATCGGCCCCTTTTTCCACGCGGTAATAATCATACGCTTTTGCTGCTGAAACACTCCCAAGGAAGTAATATTTAGGATCAAAATGAAGCTTTTTCATTTCCCGCGCAATCCGAATCTGAGCATCTTCCCTTGCTCTTATATCAATTTTTTCGTCTTTTTCTTCTCTATAATCAACCCATTTGAGTCCTTTCCTCGACAAGAATCTCTGGCACAAGTCACGGAGTACTCTGTCTCTTGCGTGACTCCATATATTTAGCTGCATGATCAGAACAGAGTCATCTAAAGAGAGATATTCATCGTCGGAAATACGATCCTTAGTAATAAACATTTCCAATGCGTCTGAAACAAATTCAACAGGAATATTTTCTTCACTCAGATCCTTTGCTCGTTTTAAAATAGTTTTTAAGAGTTCTTCATATCCTCTAGTTGCACAATGATAATAAACCGTCCAGTACATATTGTATCGAGCAAAAATGTAGTCTTCAATCGCCCATATTGCTTTTTCTATCCACATCGGTTGCTCCAAGGTCATCCTTCCAGATGGGATGCTTCCTATTCGCATTGTGTGAAATAGCCATCTATAATCAAAAGTCCCATAATTGTTACCACAGAAATAACTATCCCTGAGAAGGTAATCCATCCTATCCATGTCGATTTGACTGCTGAGAAGAGCGTTATATACTCTGTATTTTTTATGAGGATGAAAGAGTATATTTATCACTTTTTCAGGGAGCGTTGATCCGTATTTTTTCAATATGTAATTGATCTCAGTTTTTCCCGAAGTGATAAGCTTTTCTGTCCAGAATTCATGGCTATTCCCGTTCTTTTTTTCTAGGACGTGCGAAAAAGGGCCATGTCCAACGTCATGAAGGAGGGCAGCGGCCATAACTGCAAGCCTGTCGTGCTTACTAATCTTGCTTTCTGAATTTTTTTCAAGATATTCAAGGGCAGTTTTAGCTAAATGAAATGTTCCAAGAGCGTGTCCAAAGCGTGAGTGTTCTGCACTTGGATATGTAAAAAAACTGGCTCCTAACTGCCGAATTCGCCTTAGTCTTTGGATTTCTCGGGAATTAATTAGTTTTAAAATTAGCGCTTCCGTCGCTAAGTCTATGTAAATATAATGATGTATCGGATCACAGATTACTTTCTGGCTCAATTGGGGAATCCGCGGTCTTGAGATTTTTTACTTTCTTTGTGATATTTATAGCGCAGGTCGTTAATTTTCCCTTCTGAATCTCGGTTGTCCGAATAGCCTCTTTGCTAGCTTTGCCCCAATCCATCCAGAAGAGAACTGAAGAAGCTTTTTCGAGATCTGAGACTCGAAATTGCGCTAAACTCGAAAATTCTCTTGTCCAAGGCGATAGAAAACCTACTACGCTTCTATTTGCTGTATTCTCCTCGATCCGCTGCAATAAATTCTTACCTTCATCTGTAATCCGGTATGTATAGCCTATTGAAAACATTTCATCCAGAAAACCCTTGTTTACAAGGGTATCTATCTGGAGGGCAAGATCAGCAGAGTATGGGCCATAATAGTGCCAAGTATAGCTGCTTTCAAATGGAACACCAGCAAATTTTATGAGATAAACCAATTTTTGGAGTTTCTTTCTCCCCACAATATTAGGAACAGAAGCAATTAACTTTAGAAGAAAATACTCTTGTTTTGTCATTGCCATCCTCCCCTGCTTATTAATTCTATCGAGTATTAATCAGAAATTCAACCTTTTATTTTTCGCTCTTCCGCTGATGATGAAATAGCTTAGCCCTTTTTATCGTTATTTTTTGGGGAATTCCTGGCAGAGCAGAACTCTCCCCGTGTCACAAATATGTCACAGATTCGGTTGAAAAGCGCGTAAACTACGGTATTGGAGCTGAAAGGAAAAAACAGGGCAAAGGATTGCTACGAGAAGCAAATAAGGCAGGGTGAGTGAGGGGTCTCGAACCCCCAACCTTCGGATCCACAGTCCGATGCTCTA
>Ga0315284_10010319_pt1 | contig 13309 bp, 6 predicted proteins | sample YL17G09_16_MG_FD_203696 | JGI IMG/M metagenome (GOLD analysis project Ga0315284, IMG submission 203696) | Sediment microbial communities from Yellowstone Lake, YNP, Wyoming, USA - YL17G09_16 | ecosystem: Environmental > Aquatic > Freshwater > Lake > Sediment | place: USA: Wyoming | collected...
CCCCCAGCGCGCTGTCCCAACACCGCCGCCACTTGCTGGATGACCGTCGTCTTGCCCACGCCGGGATGTCCGGTAAGCAACAATGTCCGCCCCATCCTCCGACCTCCGACCTCCAATCAGTATACCTCAATTGGCGCAAAGCGCCTTTATGGTACAATAGAGCGCAGCCGGTCAAGAAGCGGGAAAAGAAATGACGCGCAAGCGACTCTATAACACTCTCCTGGTGTTGCTCACTCTAATTGCCGCCGTCTACTTGCTCAGAATGTTGTGGGACATCCTTGCCACATTCACCGATCTGCTGTTGATGTTTGGGCTGGCGTGGCTCATCGCGTTTATTCTGCGGCCGGTCGCACAATGGATGGCGGAAGGGCCCCTGGCGTGGCGGCTTCTCATCGCGGTGTATCGGCGGTGGGGCGAAAAGCGCACCAATTGGGTGGGCCGGCTGCTTGACCCGCTGGCCGTCACGGTGGTTTACCTGGCGCTGCTCGGTCTGTTGGCTGTTTCCCTTGTCGCGATTGTCCCGGTCGTTTTGAGCCAGGCCCGGCAACTGGGGATCAACGTGAATGACTATCTTGCCCAGGCTCCGCAGTGGGTCGCTGGGTTTCAGGCTAACCTGGCCGGACGCTTTAACGTGTCGCCCGAGCTGATCAACCGGTTCTATAAACCCGAAGACGTCAGCCGGCAAATCACCGCCATCGCCGAGGCAGCGCCGCGCTTTGTGGGCTACCTGATACGCGGCATTGTTTCCGGCGTTGGCGAGACTTTGCTGGTGTTGGCGTTGAGCTACTATTTGATGCTCGACGGGCGGCGGCTGGCCCGGCAAATCTATGAGTTGATCCCCGAACGTTACTGCGATGAGTATGAATTCGCCATGTCCACCATCAGTCGCACGTTTGGCGGATTTCTGCGTGGCCAGGTGGTGATGGCAGTGCTTTCGGGCGTGGTGACGGGCATTGCGGCCACCGTGGCCGGTGTGCGCTACAGTGTAGTCGTCGGCGTGATGGCCGGGCTGGTGATGTTTGTCCCCCTGATCGGCGCGCCGATTGCCATGTTCACGCCGAGCATCGTGGCGCTCATCCAGGGCTTGCCACTCGTGGCCGCTCTCTCACTGCTGGCGTTCTTGACGGTGTTTCAACAAATCTTGCTTCACTTTGTCGTGCCCAGAATCATGAGCGAAGCCATCGGCATGCCGTCGCTGCTCGCCCTGGTATCCGTGTTGATCGGCGTGCGACTGTGGGGCGTGTGGGGGTTTATCTTTGGCATTCCGGTGGCTGGAGCGGTTTACGCCGTCGGCTTGGTCATGCTACGCCGCTTCAAGACCGATCAAGACCAGCTGGACAAGGCGCATCGCCAGGGCGAGTCGCCGCCCGGCTGACTCGTTCCTCGGGAGCCGCTGTGACCGATTTGAGCCGTGACAATCGCCTGATGGCATTGGCGCTTTTTCTGTGGGCCAGCGGCGAAGGATTGTTCATTTACATCCAGCCCATCTATGTTCAGCAGCTCGGCGCGGACCCGGTGCAAATCGGCGGCGTGCTCTCGCTGGCGGGGTTTTCGATGGCGGTGTCTTTTTTGCCCGGCGGGATTTTGGCCGACCGCGTCTCGCGCAAGGCGATGATGTTGAGCGGCTGGGGATTGGGCCTCGTCGCGGCGCTGGTGATGGCTGCCGCGCGCGATTGGCGCGAGTTCATCCCCGGAGTGATGCTCTATACGTTCTCGGCGTTCTGCGTCCCCGCCATCAGCGCGACGATTGCCGACGCTGCCGGTGACGCGCCGTTGGAGCGCGTGCTGACGGCCGTTTATGCTTTTTTCTGGGCGGGCAGCATCGCCTCGCCGTGGATCGGCGGATGGCTGGCAAGCCTCATCAACATGCGCGCCGTGTATGTCGTCGCCGCGATGTGTTTTGGCCTGTCAGCGTTGGCGATCCTGATGGTCAAGCCGCAGCCGGTGCGGGCGCGCATGAGCGCGTGGCAGATGCCCTCTGCCGCGTCGTTGCGCTCCGGCGCTGCGTTGGGCGCTATCGTGTTTGCCATCTTTTTGGCGATGTACATCGGTCAACCGCTCGCGCCCAATTTTTTAAAAGACGCCGGCTGGCCGGTCGAGCGCATCGGGCTGCTGGGCTCGCTTCACGCGCTCGGCGTGACGCTGCTCTCTCCGACGTTGGGGCGATGGAGCGCGACGGCCTCGCGCAAGCTGCGTGGGCTGCTGGTCGCCCAGGCGCTCGTGTGGGGGTCGCTGGGTTTGGTGCTCGTCGGCGCGCGGACGCTGCCGGGTCTTGCTTTGCTGGGGTTCTGGATGCGCGGCGGATACGGCGCGTGCCGCAACCTGACCAGCGCGCACATGGCCGGGCGCGTTTCGGCGGAAAATCGCGGCGCGGCCTTTGGCTTGGCCGAAACTTGTGTCGCTTCGGCACAGATGGTGGCGCCCTACATTGCCGGTTGGCTGTATAGCCAACGCCCCGCCGCGCCGATTTGGGCCGGGCTGGCGCTCGTCCCGGTGGCCATGTTGCTCACGCCGATTCTCAACCGTCAATCGCTGGCCGTAAATTCTTCGGAGGTGTGATATGAATCCAATTCTCGAACAAGGCATCAATCTGATCGCTTGGCTGCAAGCCAGTTTCCCCTGGCTGCGCAGCCCGATGCAATTCTTGAGCTTTTTAGGCAACGAGGATTTTTTCCTGGTGCTCTTGCCTTTCCTCTACTGGTGCGTGGACCCGCGCCTGGGCGCTCGGGTGGGCGTCCTCCTCGCCGTCTCGAGCAACGTCAACGACTTTTTCAAGCTGTTCTTTCATACTCCACGACCCTACTGGGTCAGCACCCAGGTGAAAGCGATGAGCAGCGAAACGTCGTATGGCCTTCCGTCCGGCCACGCCCAAAACACCCTGTCAGTGTGGGGACTGGTCGGCGCGGCGGCCCGAGGCTGGCTGCGTTGGGCGATGGTCGTTCTGATTTTTCTCATCGGTTTTTCGCGCGTTTTTTTGGCGGTTCACTTTCCCACCGACGTGCTGCTGGGCTGGGTGATCGGCGGAGTGGTGCTGTGGGCCTTTATGCGCTGGGAAGCGCGGGTGCTGGCCTGGGTCAATCGTCATACGCTCTGGGAAAAAATCAGGCTGGCTTTTATCGCTTCGCTGCTGCTGATCGCCATTCCGCTCGCGGGCCATCTGTTTCTGCCCCTGGCCGATCCACCCGAGTGGGCTGCGATGGCGGCACAGGCTTACCCGCTAAAGCCGGGCGAGTTAGCCATCAACCCGCGCGACATCGGTGGGGCTGTTGGCGTCGCCGGAGTGTTCTTTGGCCTCACGGCGGGCCTGGCGCTCTTGTTCCACCAGACCAGTTTTGACACGCGCCGCGTGTGGTGGAAGCTTCTCTTGCGCTTTGCGCTGGGCGCAGTGGGCGTGCTGGTGCTTTGGATGGGCCTGCGCGCGGTCTTGCCGCGTGACGCATCGCTGGTGGCCCAGGCGTTGCGTTACCTGCGCTATGCCGTCACCGGTTTCTGGGTCGCCTATGGCGCGCCCTGGTTGTTCATCAAACTGAAACTCTAATCCGTATTGCATAGTCCGTCGCGCAACGGAATACGCAGCACGTTTCACGTGAGGAGTGTCCTATGCCCCCTGATGGACGCGCGCCTCTGGAAGCGCTTTTCGTCCTCGGCAATCTGGCGCTAGTGGCGGGCCTCTTGTTGCGCCGCGAGCGACCCTCCTGGCGCGCGGTTCCTCTTGCGTTGTATCTTTTGCTGCAAGCGGCCTGGGCGCTGGCGCTGTATGGGATGCGCTTGCCACAATTCTCTCCCCCGGTGCTTGCCATCCTCGCCGAGTATCTCACGCTGGTCACGCTCGTGGCGCTGCTCGGCGCGACGCTGGCCTTTATTCAATTCAAGCCGCGCGCGTGGCTGTGGTTGATTTTGCCCACTGCGCTGCTCGGCGCGGCGTTGGCGCTGGACGCGCGAGTGTTCGGGCCGCGCAACGTCGCGTTGACGGTGAGTGGCGGGATCATTACACAAGATGGTCTGCGCCTGACGGCGGGCGCGCTGACGTGGGTCACCGCGTGGGTACTGGCGCTCGGATTGGCCTGGCGCGCGCGAGTGAGCACGTCCAGTCCATTGCATCACAACCGGCTGCGTTACTGGACGGGCGCTTTGTTGCTGACGACCTTTGGAACGGGTCTGACGCTGGCGACGGCGCTGAGGCTGTCGAATCTCTCGCCGCTGGTCGGCGGCACGGCGACTCTGCTCGGCTCGCTGGTGGCGGTCATTACGTGGCGAGCGTATTACCTGCCCGACGTGCGCGTGACGCTGCGGCGAGCGGTCAGCTACATCTTTATCACGCTGGTCACGTTTGCGATTTACTTGTTTGGCATTCTCTTGGCGCAACTGGCGTTCCGTGCGCAGACCGGCTGGGCGCCATTGTTCGGCGCGGTGCTGGTGGCGGCGGTATTGGCGTTGGGATACGCGCCGCTGCGCCGGGGAGCGCAATGGCTGACCGAGCGCGCGCTCGGCGGCGCGGCAGTGGATTACACAGCCTCGCTGCAAGATTACAGCCAGCGCATCACCCAGGTGCTCGACCTGGAACTGCTGGCCGAAATGGTCATGAAGACGGCAGACTCGGCGCTGGGCATCTCGCGCGGCGCGTTGTTCCTGGTTGAAGATAGTGTGCACCAAGACCTGACGCTTTTAGCCGTCGGTGGATTGGGGGTCGAGTTACTGGAAAAACTGGAATGCCCGGCGGACAGTCCGATCACGCTGCGATGGCGCGAGGGCGGTGGGCCGCTCTTGCAATACGATGTGGATGTGCTGCCCGCTTTTCGCTCGGTCAGCGCCGCCGAGCGGGCCACGCTGGCCGATTGGAAGATGGAAATCTTGTTCCCGATTCGGACGATGGGGCAGCTCATCGGCGTGCTGGCGGTGGGCAGCAAGCGGTCGCGCGATCCTTACTTTGAAAGCGACATTGCCTACCTGGCTGCGCTGGCCGATCAAACCGGCGTGGCGCTTCAAAACGCCCGGCTATTTTCCGAGCTGCGCGCGGCGAACAAGCAGATGGCCGACCTGAACCGTGACCTGGAACACGCCAACGAGCAGCTCCAAGAGCTGGACAAGCTAAAGTCGGCGTTCATCGGCGTCATCACACACGAGTTGCGCAGCCCGTTTGCCGCGCTCGACTTTTCGATGCAACTCATTCAAAGGTACGGACTGGATAACCTGCTGCCGGAGCAGCGCGAGCAGTTGCAGCAGTTGTCGGAAGGATTAAAGCGCGCGCAGACCATGATCAACAACCTCATCACGTTTGCCTCGTTTCTGAGCAAGCAAGGGCAACTGCGCATGGCGTCTGTAGACCTGGGGCAACTCGCCCAGGAAACCGTCAAGGCGCTTGAGCCGATAGCGGGGAAACGAGATGTGAAAATGGTGCTCGAGGTTTCGGAGACGCTGCCTCAAATCTATGGCGACCGCGAGCGTCTGGCCGAAGCGATCTATCACCTGGTCCACAATGCGATCAAGTTTAACCGGGAGGGCGGCAGTGTGACGTTGGCTTGCCGCGCCGCGCCAGAGGACGTGATCGTGGAGGTGTCCGACACGGGCGTGGGCATTCCGCCGGAAAAGCTGCCGGAGCTATGGAAAGAGTTTACCCAGTTGGCCGACCCGCTGCGGCGCGGTGTGGAAGGGTTGGGACTGGGACTGCCGCTGGTGCGCTACGTGGTCAGGGCGCACGGCGGCCAGGTCTGGGCGCGCAGCCAGCCGGGGCAGGGAAGCGTATTCGGCTTCCGCATCCCGCTGGGCAGCCAGAACGAGTAACCCAGCCAGTTCATCCACGCAGGACACGAAGAACCGCCCAGAATTCTTTGTGTCCTTTTCTTGCTTCTTGCCTCCTGCATCTTGTATCTCAACCGCAACTCTTTCGTAACCCTGCTACGTTTGCTCGGGGCTATAATCTTGAATAGTCTACCATGCCCGAGCTTTCTATTGCCTCGCCTCCGATATTAGCCCTGGTGGCTTTTCTCTTGCCGTGCGTCACGAGCGCGCTGACTGCGCTCGTCGCCTGGTACGGCTTTCTCCGCCTGCATGAAAATACTCTGCGTGAGATAGCTTTAGCCTTTGTTGTCGTGGCAGTCATTCAGGCCGTGTTGCTGGGCATGAGCATTGGAGGAGCGGCTTCCGGCTCGCTGCTGCACGCATTAGATTGCGTCTCGGCAGTCATGCTGGGCTGGGCATTCTTGGGGCGCGCGCGGCGCGCATTCCTCATCGGCTCGCTTTCGGTGTGTGGAGTGCTGGGTGCGTTCACCGCGAGCCTGTGGCAACTGACCGGCGCGGAAATTGCCTGGGCCGCGCAACTGTGGTGGCTGATTGCTGCGGTGATCTATGGTGTGACGCTTTTGGCGCTGTGGACCCGGCGTCACGATCAGCCGCTGATGCTTTCGGTGGCGTTCGCGTTTTTGATGTCAGGCGCGTTGATCGACGCAGCAGGATTGGCGGTGGCAGCGGTGATCCTTCGCCTCGTCGCGTTCCCGCTGTTGCTGGTGGCGGTGGTCCAAGTCGCCTCGCGTGACTTGGAAAGTGCCCAATCGGAGCTTCGCTCGTTCAGCGAGTATTCGCTCCGCCAGACTCAGCAACTCCTCACGCTGTTGCGCGCCAGCACCACTTTTCTGACGCATGCCGATGTGGCCAAAGTCTTGCGCGAAGCCGTCGAGGGCGTGGCGTTGGGCCTGGGCGCCGATAGCGCGCTGATCGGCCTGTTAGATGAAACCGCGGAGCATGCGCTTCTGATCCAGGCCCTCTATCCGCCGATGCCTCAACTGCGTGGCTCGGTTATTCCACTCTCTTCGCAGCCCGCCATCGCGGACGCGATACAGCTTCGCCGGCAGGTGAACCTGACGCCATCCCAGCGCGGCATTCACGCGCTGGCGGCGCTGATGGGCAGCAGCGCCGGCCCGGCGCTCATCCAGCCGATGCTGTGCCAGGGGCGCGTGTTGGGCGTCATCGTGGCGCTCAATGGCAAGGGGGGGCGCGTTTTTTCCGAAAGCGAGCTGCGCGTGATGGAAGCCTTTGGCGCGCAGGTCGCCGCCGCCGCCGAAAATGCGCTGCTCGATCAGGTCATCGAGATGCAGACGCGTGAGCTGGCCGAGTCGCTCAGTCTGCGAGAGGAAGAAGCCAACCGCCGCGCCGCGATTTTGCAGTCCATCGCCGATGGCGTCATCGTCTTTGACCACCATCAGCAGGCGGTCCTGGCGAACCCGGCTGCGTGCAATATGCTGAATCTCATCGAGGCGAATGTGCTCGGCAAGAATTTGCAAGAGATCATGGACGGACACGCCCAACCAGATGGCTATGCTCTTGTCCGCGCGCGCATCGAAGGCGGGCAGCCGCTGCCGCCCGGCTTCAAAGTCGTTTGGGGGAGCAGGACGGTTGCCCTCAGCGTTGCGCCGGTCAGTCTGGGTTCGGCAGGGCGGCGCGGCGCAGTGGTGGTCTTGCACGACGTGACCCAAGAGGCCGAGGTGGATCGCCTGAAAAGCGAGTTCGTGTCGGTCGTTTCACACGAACTGCGCACGCCGTTCGCCGAGCTGGATTCTTCGATGCAGGTGCTGCAACGGTACGGGCTGGATCATTTGCTGCCGGAGCAGCGCGAGCAAATCGAGCAACTGACCAGCGGACTCGGGCGCGCACAGACGATGGTCAACAACCTGGTCACGGTTGCCGCGTTCCTGAGCAAGCAAGGACAACTGCGGATGGCTGCGCTGGACGTGGGTCAGCTTGCTCAGGAAACGGCCAAGACGCTTGAGCCGATGGCGCAGACGCGGGGCGTGACGCTGACATCTCAGATTGCCGAGTCGCTGCCGGCCGTGTACGGCGACCGAGAGCGGCTCTCTGAAGCGATCTATCACTTGCTCCACAACGCCATCAAGTTCAATCGTCCGGGCGGCTCGGCAACGCTGTCCTGCCACGCTGCACCGGAAGGCCTAGTCGTTAAAGTGACTGATACCGGCGTAGGCATTCCTCCCGAAAAACTGCCAGAACTCTGGCAAGAGTTTACCCAGTTGGCCGATCCATTGCGGCGCGGCGTGGAAGGATTAGGACTGGGGCTGCCGCTGGTTCAGTATGTCGTCAAGGCGCATGGCGGCCAGGTCTGGGCGCGCAGCCAGCCGGGGCAAGGGAGCGTTTTCGGGTTCAACCTTCCGATCGGAGCGCAACCACCCAGTTAGCGCGGCGATGGATGACCCCCTCGGGGCGTCGCCAGGGTTCGACTTCTTGTCGTGCGCTCAATTCCGTGCTACACTTGATGCATGTCCAAGCGCCGCGGGTTGAGTCAATTGAATCGGGACGACTGGATGTCCCTGGCGGCCGGCGTGGTTACACTGGTCGCCGTCGCCGCCGTCACTCGGGTCGAAACATTCGACTGGAGCCAGGTTTACACCACGTTCGGCCTGTGGGTCGTCATTATTGCTTTTGCCAGCATCTTGACGCTCCCGGTGTCCTCTGGCTACATTGGCCTGGAAAACATGCTGATCGTCGGCGGCTACCTGTCGCTCGATCTAGAGCCGGCGATGTGGGCCACGCTGCTGGGCACGCTCCTGGCAGAGATCGGCCAAACGCTCTGGGCCACCCCGCCCGGCTCGCTGCGCCGCTCCTCCCTTCGCACGGCCATCACGGCGGCGACCAACAGCGCGCTGCGAGTGTTGAGCCTGCTGGCCGGCGCACTTGCCTATCGTCTGGCTGGAGGCCAAGCGCCTCTGCAGGCCGAGCATGGGAATCTGCTGGCGCTGGCGGTCTTGTTTGTCGCCTACCTGGCCGCCGGTCGTCTCATCTCCGTCGCGTTCCTGCAAGTCAAAGGCATCGAATCGGTGCGCGAGCATTTTCGCCGCAACGCGCAGAGGATCGTGCTGCTCGAATTGGCGCCGCTGCCGTTCGCCGCACTCGTTGCCGTCATCTACTCTGGATTGGGCGTAAGAGCATTCGTCGGCCTGTGCGTGTACCTGGTCGTGATGCTGGTCATCGGGCGATGGAGATGGCGGACCAGCGCCGAGGCCGAGGAGCGAGTGCGCCAATTGACCACGCTCAGCGTCATCGGGCTGGCGATGCGCGCGAGCCTGGACTTGCCCGAGCTGCTGGAAGCGATTCATCAACAGATCGGCCAGTTGCTCGACGCGCGCAGCTTTTGCGTCACTCTTTACGACGCCGAAAGCGGCCAGATTTCATTCCCGCTTTACTATGAGCATGGGGAACGCCGCCACCTCAAGCCGCGCCCCGTCGGCAATGGCATGATCGGCTGCGTCATTCAGAGCCATCTGCCGCTGCTCATCCGCGAAAACGCCCTGGACGCGATGGCGCAACTGGGCCTGGACGCCAGCGATGGCGTGGCGGAATCCTGGCTGGGCGTGCCCATCGCGGCCGACCATCGCATCCTCGGCGTCATGGCCGTGCAAAGCCAGACTTCGCGCGCCTACGACCATCGCCATCTCAAATTGCTGACGACGATTGCCGCGCAGGCCGCCATCGCCATTCGCAACGCGCAGCTCTATAGCACGATGCGCGACCGCGCCACAGAGTTGGCTATCCTCAACTCTATCTCTACCGCCATCGGCTCGACGCTCGACCTGGAGCGCGTGCTATATATCGTCACGACCTCGATTGGACACGTCGTTGGGTGCGAAAAGTCCGCCATCTTTTTGATGAACGAAGCTGGCGACGAGCTGTACCTGGCCCAATCGTATGGTCTCAGCCCGGCCTATGTCGAAGGCGCGCGGCGGTTAAAAGTTGGGCAGGGCGAGCGCGGCCGGGTCGCCATGCTGCGCCGGCCGCTGGTCGTGCCGGACGTGACGACGGCCCTGGGCCTCGAAGCGTTCATTCCCCTGGCCCAAGCCGAAGGCTTTCGCGCCATTGCCGAAGTGCCGCTGATGGCGCAGAATGTCGTTATCGGCACGCTGGCGACCTATTTTGTCGAGCCGCGCTCGTTCACGCAGGCCGAGCTGGACCTGCTCGAGACATTCGCCAATCAGATCGCCGCGGCGGTGAACAACGCCCATCTTTATGCGCGCACCGATCAAGCCCTGGCCCGCCGCGTCGAAGAGCTTTCGGCATTGGAAGAGATTGGCCGCGAGCTGGCCAGCACGCTAGACGTGGCGCGCATCACCGACCGCATCGTCGAGCGAACGATTCAAGTCACTGGGGCGCAGATGGGCTGCGTGATGCTGTTGGACGAGGCTGGCGCGAGCGCGCAAATCCTGGCGCAGCACGGCTATCTCTCTCAGGCCATTGCGCCCTACTTGCGCGAACCGTGGCCGCTGACCCAGGGCATCACGGGGCGTGTGCTTCGCACCGGCCAACTGGCGCATGTCCCCGACGTGCGACTCGATCCGGACTATGTCGCCGCCGATCCCGAGGTCCGCTCGCAACTGGCGGCGCCCATCGTCCGCGAGGGGCGTGTGTTGGGCGCGATCTCGCTTGAAAGCCATCAAGAGGCCGCGTTCGACAAGGCGGCCATCGCTTTTACGCGACAAATCGCCAACCAGGCCGCCATCGCGCTCGAAAATGCCCAGTTGTTCGACGAGCGGGCGCGGCGGATCAACGCGCTCTCTCAATTGCACGAAGCCAGCCTGGCGCTCACCCGCAGTCTGGATTTTCGCCAGGTGCTCGACCGCATTGCCGTGGCCGCGCAGGAACTCCTCCACGCAGACACTGTGGCGCTCCATCTTTACGACCGCGCCACCGACCAGTTCCTGCCCGGCGCGACCGCGGGCGTCTCTTTGCCCGGCGATGGCATCGCCAGCATCCGCTCTCAAGGCATGACGCGCCGCGCGCTACAACAACGCCAGCCCATCTTTGTCGGCGATACACTCACAGAGCCGGATACGAACGTCGGCCTCGTCACGGGAGGCATTCGGTCGCTGGTCTGCGTGCCGGTCGTCGGCCACGATCAGGTGTTGGGCATCTTGAATACCTACAGCCACCGTCCACTGAAATTCACCGAAGCTGATGCGCACCTCGTTTCGGCGTTGGCAAACCAGGCGGCGGCCGCGATTGACAACGTGCGATTGTTCCAAGCGGTGGCCGAGGGCCGCGACAAGCTGCACGCCATCCTCAACTCGTCGCGCGAAGGCGTGTTGATGTTCGACCTGGCCGGTCGCGTGGCCATCGCCAATCCCACCCTGGAAAAAATGTTGGGCGTCCCGCGCGCCCGGGTCGAAGGAGAACTGCTGACCGAGTTGTTGGACGAGACCGGACTGGACATCACCACTCAACTGGGCTACAGCCCCCCGGCTCTGTTGGCGCTACTGGATCAAATCCAACAAGGTCAACAACCGACCGACGCGAGCCAGGTGTATCAGTTGCCCCAGCCTTCAACGCGATTCGTCGAGCGATCCGGCACGCCCGTGCTGGACGCTTCCGGCGGGCAGGTCGGCTGGATGATCACGTTGCGCGACGTGACCGAGGAGCGCGAGCTACAGCAGATGCGGGACGACCTGACGAAAATGATCGTCCACGACTTGCGCAGCCCGCTGTCGGCCATCTTTAGCGGGCTGGAAATCTTGGGCGACATGTTGCCCGAGTCCGGTTACAAGGGGCCAATGCTCGACGCCGTCTCGGCTTCGCAGCACAGTTGCATCAAGCTGCTCGACCTGGTCAACTCGCTGTTGGACATTAGCAAGATGGAAGCCGGGCAGATGAAAATGTCGCTCAAGCCGCTCGACCTGGGGAAGCTGGTGTCGCACGCGCTGGACTGGCTCTTGCCCCTGGCGCAAGCGCAAGGCGTGACGGTGAAAAGCCACGTGGAAGAAAACTGTCCCGTGCTGGCCGACGAGGAAAAGATTGGCCGCGTGTTGACCAACCTGGTGGATAACGCGCTCAAGTTTACGCCCGCGCGGGGAAAGGTGACCGTGATGGCGGAGCGCGCGCCCGGCGAAGAAGGGTTCATCCGCTGCGCCGTGCGCGATACCGGCCCCGGCATCCCGCCCGAGTACCGCGAGCGAATCTTTGACCGCTTTGTGCAGGTGCAAGACGCGCGCACCGGCCGGCGGCGCGGCACGGGCCTGGGGCTGACCTTTTGCAGGCTGGTGGTGGAAGCGCACGGCGGGCGCATCTGGGTGGAAAGCGAAGAAGGCCAGGGGAGCACGTTCTATTTTACGTTGCCGGTCAGTGAGCAGTGATCAGTGATCAATCAATCAGTCACTCTGCGATCAGTTGCTCAGTCACAAGTGGGACCGCCTCATTACGGCGAGAATGTCACTCTATCGAGAGCGAAGCCCGTGCAAGGTTTCAAGAGTCTATTACAAAAACCATGATCAAGTCCGTCCATCACCAAGCTATCATTGGACAAAACGTCCGAGCAGCAAGGCGTGTACATTCTCTGGCTCAATAGCAACCCTCCCGTTTGTCTCAAAATAAGCAAAGCAGGGCCACGCCAGGGCAAAGGGCTGCTGGCAAGGCTAAAAACTCACTTTTCAAGCAACCCCAAGACCAGCGTCTTGGCTCGGCACAGGGCCGCCGATTCAACTTCTCACTGGGCGAAGTTACGACTTTCGAGACAGAGAACAACGCAAATGAGTGTGCACGTAAACGTTGTCAGATAAACTTGTTCTGCCGCAGTTGCACTGCGGCAGAGGGGCGTCAGCAGTGCAACTGCTGGCAAGCTTTGCGTGCACACGACCACTGATCACTGATTGACTGATTGACTGACTAGTGTATAATCGCTCTCAACCTCTCCCTCAAGGAGTCACGGTATCTCCATGGACATCACCTGGTTCGGCCACAGTTGCTTTCGGCTGCGCGACCGCGCGGCAACCGTCGTCACCGACCCGTATGGCAAAGACATCGGGCTGCTGCTCCCGCGCGTCCGCGCCGACTTGGTGACGGTCAGCCACGACGCGGACGACCACAACTGCGTCAAAGGCGTCAAGAGCGGGTTCAAGGCGCTGACCGGACCGGGCGAATACGAAGTATCGAGCGTGTTTGTCACCGGGCTAGAACTGCGCGGCGAGAAGAAAAAGGGAAAAGAGCCGGACAAGCCGCGCAACACCGTGTTCCTCTTCGAGTTCGAAGACCTCACCGTTTGCCACCTGGGCGACCTCGATCACGTGCCGACGCAAGCGCAGGTGGAGGACGCGCTGGGCGAAGTGGACGTGCTGCTCATTCCCGTCGGCGGCGGCGAATCGCTCAACGCCGCGCAGGCGTCCGAAGTCGTCAGCCTGCTCGAGCCGCACATTGTCATCCCCATGCACTATAAAGTCAAAGACTTGACGCTCAAGCTTGACCCGGTCAGCAAGTTCTTGAAAGAGATGGGGCTGGATAACGTCGCCACTCAAGAGACGCTCAAGGTCTCGCGCAGCGGCCT
>Ga0315284_10010321_pt1 | contig 13307 bp, 15 predicted proteins | sample YL17G09_16_MG_FD_203696 | JGI IMG/M metagenome (GOLD analysis project Ga0315284, IMG submission 203696) | Sediment microbial communities from Yellowstone Lake, YNP, Wyoming, USA - YL17G09_16 | ecosystem: Environmental > Aquatic > Freshwater > Lake > Sediment | place: USA: Wyoming | collected...
GCCTATCTTAATTCTCCGAATTTATTACGATATTCTTGAAGTTCCTTTTTTACTTCTTCCACTTCCTTTTTTGCTCGTTCCGCTTCCTTTTTTACTTCTTCCACTTCCTTCTCTCTCCTGGTGGGTAGTACTCGCATTTCTAAGGGGTCTATAAGAATCAATCTAAAAAGTGGTTTCCCGCCTAAAAATTGTTGCTTTAATCGCATTAAACCTAAACGAAACGGCAATTTGTCGCTAAGGTCAAGAACCTGAGTTTCGTCAATCGCGCCTCCTTCTTCAATGGTTATGGCGCGAAGCTCTTCCTGCTTATAAGAGCCATCCTCTTGGAGGATATATGCCCGTAGAAATGGCGGGGCATATCTTTTACTGGTCACGAGATAGGGACTGAAAACAACGTATACCGGAATAGACAAATCCTTGCAAGTTTCAATTTTTTCGCTAATGTCCGCCCTCCAAGTGCTTTTAGAAAGCACGTTGATGCCAATATCTGGAACCTTTCCTTCGTGCATCGTTGCATCGTACGATGGTATGGCAAATGATATAGTTAGCTCATTAAAGAACGATATATCTAGCTGGAGATCTATCTTCTTACCTTTAAATACTCCTTTAGAGGCGATAAAATAGTGATGTAAATCCCAAAGAGCCCTACCCTCTGGGAAATTAGTTGATAGAACATCCCGGAGGTAAGTAACTTCCGCGGCGTGGGGTTCGCTCTCTCGTCTTCCCAATCGAGGCTGAGACGGATCATACAAGTCGGGAGGCGCGTTCTCGATTCGAGTTGACTTCCATTCTTCCGATTCGTCAACCAAATGTGAGATTGGGTCAGATTTTTTCTGTGTCATTTTTTCTAATAATAGAATACAAATTAACTATAAAAAATCTTCGCAAACGTAAATAAATACTTATACCTTATAATATAAGATAGCATTTTATTGTTTAAAGTATTCGTCATCGTTGGTTAATATATTTATATAATTCTTACTATCAAGTATGAACGTTGGAAAAATGAGTATGAAAGGTCAAATCGTTATTCCTAAGGAGATTCGGGAGAGATTTGGAATTCATCTTAGTGATACTCTCATTTTTAAAATTCAAGATATTTTCTTCTTGGTTTACCGTTTTATTTTAATCGTTTCACGAATATAATGCATTTTTAAGTTTTGAATAGCATTAAATCTTCAAATTCAAAAATATTAAAAAAAAATTTAGGAGGTAAATTTTTAAAAAATACCACTAAATTAATATTTGAAGAGTTTCATCTTTTTATAAACTAATTTGTATAAAATGAAAAACTACATGAAAGCCAGCGTAAATATAGGACAAGAGCTTATCTCTAGAATTGAAAAAATTTTTGACGGATACTTCTTAATTTCAGAAAAAAATAACATACTTGAATATAAAGTCAACGATAAAAAGCTCGATCATTTTTTCGAAGAAAAGAATCTCCAAGGAAAAGATCTTCTTTCTGTAATTTCACCCTTAATTGCTAAAGAAGAGTTAGAGCGAATTAAGCGCTCAATTTTAGAGAAAAATACTCAATTAATTGAGATAGGATTAAAAAAGAATGGCGAGATTGGATTCTATGAGATAACTGCTTTAATTTTAGAAAATAATCGAATTTTAGTAATTTTTCGAAATGTAACAGAAAAGAAACTAACAGAACAAAAATTAAAAGAATCAGAAAAAAAATATCAGCATTTATTTAATAACACGCCATATGCAATCTGGCTCGTGAATCTACAGGGTATAATCATTGAGTGCAACGAAAACATGAATAAACTTATGTCAATTTTCAAACATACTGATTTAATAGGGAAATCCTTCAGAGACGTCATCAGAATGTTTTTAACTAAAGGAGATCCAAGATTTGAAAATTTAGATAATATATTTAAAGAAAGATTTAAACTTTTACTTAAACAAGGACATTTGGAACCAATAGAATTTGAGATATCGAGAGGCGATGCCAAATCGTTTTGGATAACTTTAGAAACTTCTTTTGTAAAAGTAGGTAAGGAAACATTTATTCAAGCCTTTATTAAGGATATAACGGAAAGAAAAATTGCCGAGCAAAAGGTCGAAGAATTAAGGAAAGAATTAGAAACGAGAGTGAAAGATAGGACAATAAAATTAGAAAGTTCCGAAAAAAAATATCGCAAAGCGTATAATAGAGCAAATTGCTTTAAGGGGCTATTTACTCACGATGTTTCTAATTTGTTTCAAATAATTAGTAACTCTATTGAACTATGGCAAATAAATTTAAAAGAAGGGATTGAAATAAGAGATATTTTTCAAGATCTTCAACTAATTGAACAATCGCTTGCTCGAGGAAAAAAGTTAATCAATAATATAAGAGAATTATCTGAAATCGAGGAATCTGAAATGCCAATAGAACCGGTTGATGTTTTTACAAACCTAGAAAATGCGATAAAATTCATAAAAATTAATTTTCACAATAGAGATATTCGAGTTAAAATTGAAACGAGCGAAAATAAAATAATTGTTCTTGCTAACGAGTTGTTACTTGACGTATTTGAAAATATTATGATGAATTCAGTACATTATAACAAGAGCGAAACGGTAGAGATTACCGTAAATATATCAAGGATTAGAGATAACGATAAAGACTACGTTAAGTTAGAATTTAAAGATAATGGTATCGGCATCGACGATTCTATTAAGAATAGTATTTTTCAAGAAAGTAGTTGTAAAAAACCGTTAGGATCAAAAGGAATGGGTCTTGGACTTTCTCTCGTTGCAAAATTAATTGAGTTATGCGAAGGTAAAATCTGGATTGAGGATAGAATCAGAGGAGATTATACTCAAGGAAGCAATTTTGTTATTCTAATTCCAGAATTTAAAGAGTTAAAAAGCTAAAGAGTTAAAAAGTTAAAAATCTAAAATAATACTCAATAATGAACGAGAAAAATTCTGAAACAACAAAAAAATCAAAAAAAGAAATTAAATGGTATACCTACGTGGATTCGGAACTCGATAACAAACTGACCGAATTCATGAAGCAGTATAACGTCAAAAACCAAGCAAATGTGATAAGAAGTTGCGTCAATAACCATTTAGAATACGTAAAACAAATATTACAAAAGAACATTGAAATAAAATATTATGACGACGAATATATTAACGATTTTATTAAAGAAGCTATTAATGCTTACGACCCGAGAAACACATTATTTGAAGAATTAAAACAGAAACTTTCACCCCTCAAAACATCAGTTCTAATGTCAAAAGATTTGATAAATAAACCAGAGATTTTATTTGAAAATATCGAAAATTCTATAAAAGCCATTATAGAACTAGAAAAAATAATTAAGCAACATTTTGAAGAACCGCGACCAATTAGATATATTAAAAGGTTTGATATTTTATATGTTGAAGATAACGAATTAGATAGAAAATCAATTGAAACTTATTTTAAAAGCAAAGGTGCAGATATTATACCAGTTGAAACTTCCGAAGAAGGGCTCGAAATTTTAAAGATATCTACTCCTAATGTAATTCTCTTAGATGTTGATTTGAAAACAAGTAAGATTAACGGTGATAGACTATGCAAAATGTTAAAATCTAAAGAACAGTACAATAAAATACCAATTGTTCTAATGACAGCAACAATATCGGAAAAAGAAAAAGAAGAATTGCTAACAATTACAGGAGCAGACGATATAATTATTAAACCCATCAACAAATTATCGGATTTGGATTTGATTTTAACAAAATTAAAATAATTAAGAGAAGTAATTTTCGAATAGGTTTTCGCCCTCCTTCTCTCCCTTTTTTTCACTACATTCATCTCCAAAACCAGGAGATGATAAGCGCCCTCCTCCCCCCTCTTTTCTCCAGGATTATCATCTTCTATGTTTGGAGAAGATAAGTGCCCTCTTCACTTTTTCCTCCACTACAATTATCTCCTAAAGCGGGAGTTGATATTTTACAAATGTTTTTTAATAGCTGATTTTGATCTGATCAAAATTTTCAGATAATTCTAGGAATCCTGCTTTTTTTATCATTAGACGAGCAATAAGTTCAAATATAATTTCAATATTTTTGCCTGTTTTCGCAGAGCATTCAATAAAACCGGTAAGATCATTGGTTTTTGAAAGATTAAAAGCGTATTTGCTATCCACGGATCTCTTATCTTCAAGATCTGCCTTACCTCCAACTAATAAAATAGGAATGGTATCTTGAACTTTTATATTATCTTTCACAAGAATCTTTAACCAATCGTCTAAATGGTACAAGCTAGATTGTCTTGTAATGTCGTACATGAAAATTCCACCAGATGCGCCTCTCATATAATTGGGCAGAAAAAATCTAAAGCGCTCTTCTCCCGCAAAATCCCATATCTGCAATTTTACTGTTATGCCACCTAGTTTTACAATTTTCATGTGAAAATCTACGCCAATCGTTATGTGCGTATCTCCTATAAAAATCCCAGTAAGATACTTATTAATTAAAGTTGTTTTCCCAACGCCGCCATCACCAAATATACATAACTTAAACGTAGCGTCTTGCATTATTTTGCCTCACCTCGTTCAATACATATAACATCATTTTTGGTATATAAAGTTTAGATCTAATTTTGGTGGCATTTTTCAGCGAAATACCAGTAAAATCAAAAAAGTAGGGGTAGTTTATTTCAATTTAACTTTAAAAAATTTAGATTTTTAAAAAAAGGACGCATTTTTATTGCTCTCTGGCTGACATAACGGTAATAACTTCCCATTCTCCGTTATCAAAAGATTTTGCTTCGATGTTTGCGAATTGGAAAGCGAACGGTCTTCCAAATATTTGTTCTGCCATTGGACCGAAAGAGCTTACGGCAAAAATGAGAATTCTTTTGAGAATCCCAGGTAATTCTTCTTGTATGTTTAATTCGCTCACAATTTCTTTTATAGCTGCGATTTCTTTTAAGTTATAATGATAAATGTATACTAGTTTAAAGTCAACAGGAGTAGGTGCTTCGGGATCCTCGAACTTCAACCCTCTTTTTCTAAAGGGAAAAATGGTAGTTAAATAGAACTTGAAAATTTCCTCGTGGTGGTCTTTTAAAAGATGGGATATCATGGAGCGACTTTTGTATTGCGGCCAATATCCTTGCATCATTTCCAAAAGGTGGGGATAATTTTTATATTTGTTTTCGGAGTCTTTTTTAAATAGTTGTACAAAGCGTTTTTAAGTGGTTTGAGATTAAGGTAAAAATAATTTAAAAGGTACTATAATTTTTTTCTTTTGCTATGGATATCTGTTTACGACAAGTAATCTATAAATCATTAGGTTGTGCTTTCAAAGGTGAGATAAACTCAGAACACGAGATAGGGAGAATTTTAATAAGATTAAATATCTTCGATGCATTATTTAAAATAGTTAGATCATTTGTAATAAAATATTGAACATCTATATTACCCAAACTCTTTATTTTTAACGCAGATGCTATTTGTATAATATCTAAAGTACGGAGCGGTATAAATGGACTAATATTGTAGGCAAGCGTAAATGTGTTTTCAATTTGGTATTCAATATCATTGAACATTAGTTTTTCTAAGGAATTTAGATTTGGAATTTTAATTGGTAATCAATTGAAACATATTTCAGTAAGAGCCTTAATTTGATCAGGTTCCTTTAGAGATTGTATTTTTTGTTCGATATCTGCTTCAAATTTAATCTGTTTATTAATCCACATTCTTCCTATTACAGCTCTAAATTCTAAAACAGTTATAAAACCGGTATAAAAATTTAAATTTTGTTGCAGAAAAAGAATTGTTGATTGAGTGTGCATAGAATCATTTAAATCGAAGAAAGAAAGGATAATATTCGTGTCAATATATGAATTCATCAATAATCCCTTTTTTTGTTTAAAAAAATAATTTTATTATTAAAATCTTTCTCGTTCTTCAGATATAACTTCTGCTGAGGATTTTTTGAGATTAGTTTTAAATAAAAAGGTAGGGTGATTACTTAAATCACTTACTATTTTTTTTCTTAAATTTAAATCTTCTGAATTCTCAAAATCAAGAGAAATTGTCTCTTTAGCTAACTTTTCTTGAATAAATGCTTTGATCGCTTGATTCCTATTCTTATATCTACCAATTTTTATTAAATAATCTAATTTTTTAAGATCCGAATCATTAAGTCGAATAAGTATTGTTGTCATCCCAAAATATATAGGATTTTTTATAAATATAAATTTAATTATTTAGATTTAAAGAATTATTTCATTCTTAGCTTAAAGAAATCTGAAATGAAAGACGATATAACTAACTAAATCTTATTTAAGATTTTAAGCATTCTATTGTTCTCTAGCAGACATAACGGCAATAACTTCCCATTCCCCGTTATCAAAAGATTTTGCTTCGATGTTTGCGAATTGGAAAGCGAACGGCCGTCCAAATATTTGTTCTGCCATTGGACCGAAAGAGCTTACGGCAAAAATGAGAATTCTTTTGAGAATTCCAGGTAATTCTTCTTGTATGTTTAATTCGCTAACAACTTCTTTTATAGCTGCGATTTCTTTTAAGTTATAATGATAAATGTATACTAGTTTAAAGTCAACAGGAGTAGGCGCTTCGGGATCCTCGAACTTCAGCCCTCTTTTTCTAAAGGGAAAAATGGTAGTTAAATAAAACTTGAAAATTTCCTCGTGGTGATCTTTTAAAAGATGAGATATCATGGAGCGACTTTTATATTGCGGCCAATATCCTTTCATCATTTCCAAAAGACGGGGATAATTTTTGTATTTATTTTCGGAGTCTTTTTTTAAGTAGTTATATAAGGCGTTTTTAAGAGGTTTGAACTGACAATCTTTTCCAACCCGTCTCAAGAAATTTTTGTATCGTTCACTCATTATTTTTTAAAAAAATAATTATGAATATTTCTTCTTTAAAGGTCTTTAATTTTTTATATAATATATAAATAATATATTTTTTGAGATTTAATCGTATTTTAAAATAATAATTCCAATAAGTATTATAATATTTTAATCCCGAGTTAAAATTAGAATTATTATCTTTATTCATTTTAAATTAAAATTATAAAAATCACTTAATATTTTGTATTAGTTAATAGAATAAAGAAATGCTTTATCAAAAGACACAATAAAGGAATTTATTATTCATTTTTACTAAATAAAACTATGATTAAAAAAAAATATTATGAAAACTAAAAAAATTAAAAATTATTTGTATACGTCGGTAATATCTGCTTTATTTGATGATGGAAATCCTTAGAGACAAGATTTAAATAAGAGTTTTTTTGAAAAGCTTCACCAATTTGATGTTTATATTTCAGACATAGTTCAGCCTCTTATTTTAACTAAATTATTATTCTATAAAATTCGTTGCTTAAAGAATCTTCAATATTAGTTCCCATCTTTTGAATTCTCACAAATTAAGTTAATATTTTACTCTAATCATAAAATGTGTCTATTATCCAAAGATTTTTTAATGTGAATCGGTATTTTAGTAATAGAAAATATGACGCAGAAAAAAACTGATCCAATCTCACATTTGGTTGACGAACCAAAAGAATGGAGGTCAACTCGAGTTGAGAACGCGCCTCCCGACTTGTACGATCCGTCTCAGCCTCGATTGGGAAGACGAGAGAGCGAACCCCACGCCGCGGAAGTTACTTACCTCCGGGACGTTCTAGCAACTAATTTCCCTAAAGGGAGGGCTCTTTGGGATTTACATCACTATTTTATCGCCTCTAAAGGCGTATTTAAAGGTAAGAAGATAGATCTCCAGCTAGATGTATCGTTCTTTAAGGAGCTAACTATACCAGTTGCCTTACCATCGTACGATGCAACGATGTACGAAGGAAAGGTTCCAGATATTGGCATCAACGTGCTTTCTAAAAGCACTTGGAGGGCAGATATTGGAGAAAATGTTGAAACTTGCAGAGATTTGTCAATTCCCGTATACGTTGTTTTCAGTCCCTATCTCGTGACCAGTAAAAGATATGCCCCGCCATTTCTACGGGCATATATCCTCCAAGAGGATGGTTTTTATAAGGTAGAAGAGCTTCGCGCCATAACCATTGAAGAAGGAGGCGCGATTGACGAAACTCAGGTTCTTGACCTTAGCGACAAATTGCCGTTTCGTTTAGGTTTAATGCAATTAAAGCAACAGTTCTTAGGTAGTAAACCACTTTTTAGATTGATCCTTATAGATCCCTTAGAAATGAGAGTATTACCCACCAGGAGAGAGAAGGAAGTGGAAGAAGCAAAAAAAGAAACGGAATTGGTTAAAAAAGAACTTCAGAAATATCGAGATAAATTTGGAGAATTAAGATGATTTCTACATTAAAAACAATAATTGATTATAATATTGTATAATAATAGAATTTCTTTCTTTAATTTAGTAAATTACCTAAAAACAAAACATCTTTTTTTTTAAAAATCTGCATTTGATTAAAACCATTAAATAATATATTTTTTGAGATTTAATCATCTTTTAATCGTTCCAAATATTTTTTTTTGATAAGAATCGATATAGATTCTTTAACCAACGAATTTTATATAATAATAATTTAGTTAAAATAAAAGGCTTTTATATAATTATTATGAAAAGTAAGAAAGTGGGACTTGTTTTTACCGACGAATATCAAAAATACGATTTTGGACCAAGACATCCTTTACGCCCTTTAAGAATACTGCTTACTTTTAGCCTTATGAAAAAATTAGGTCTTATGGACCATCCTAAATTGGAGCTTCTTACGCCTAGATTATGTACGAAAGAAGAATTAGAAATGGTACACACGCCAAAATACGTCGAAGCTGTTAGAAAATTAAGCGAAAATCCAGACGATAAAAGCGTAAATCCTATTGCGTACGGTTTGGGTCCAGGAGACAATCCTGTTTTTAAAGGTATGTACGAGGCATCAGCTTTAGTTTGCGGAGCTAGCTTAGTGGCGGCAGAAACTGTGTGGACTAACAAAAATTTTAACGTTGCGTTTAATCCTGCTGGAGGGCTGCATCACGCAATGAAAGATAGAGCCTCGGGATTTTGTATTTTTAACGATATAGCCGTAGCTATTCGTCATTTAAAAAAACTTAATAAGGAAATAAGAATTGCGTATCTTGACATTGACTGTCATCACGGTGACGGCGTCCAATGGATATTTTACGACGATCCTAACGTTCTTAAGATTTCCTTTCATCAAAGCGGAAAGTTTCTATTTCCAGGAACTGGTGAGATTGACGAAAGAGGTGAAGGAGAAGGACTGGGATATTCCATCAATTTTCCTTTATTACCCAGCACCAACAATAAAATGTTTTTAAAGTTATTTAACGAATGTATTCCAAATATTTTAGACGCGTATAGACCAGATCTTTTGTTTACTCAACTCGGAGTAGATATGCACTGTAACGATCCGTTAACTCAAATGGGTTTATCGCTTCAAGCTTATATAGATATAGCAAAAAAAATGGAAGAATGCGCTCAAAACTATTGTAATAACAAATGGGTTGCTGTCGGCGGAGGAGGTTATTTAATGACCGTTGTTCCCAGAGCGTGGAGTATATTTTTAGCGAAAATGCTCGATGTTGAGTTAAGCATGGAACTGCCAAAAGATTGGGTTGAGGAAGTCAAAAGAAAAGCGCCTTACGAAGAAACTCCTTATGGATTATGGGATAGAGGAGATAAGGTAGAAGTAGAATTGCTTTCTCACCCGGAAGTGGCTAAAAAAATGTACGATTATAATAATTCTCTTATCGAAATTTGTAACGAAAAATATCTACCAGCGTTATCGAAAAAGAAAAGAAAATCTTCAAAATAATAAAATTTCGATAAAAGTACGATTTAGACGATTAAAAAAATGTTAAATCTAAAAGGTTGTTTATTTTTCTACAAAACCAACACATTTATACTAATTTTTCAAATTTTTTCCCGTTTTTCGCATTACAAGTGGGAAAACTTTATATAGGACTTAATGCACATATTATTGTAACAACATGTAGTAATAAAAATCGGAAGTCCACGATGGCAAAATATATTCTTATACCTAAAGTTTTTGCAAAATTTTTTGCAAAAACAATTACCTCAACCCTTAACCCTGTTATTAGATAAATATGTCTTTCTCCTTTTTCCCCTTTTATTTATTGTCGTGGTTTTCGATTTTTAACTTTTTTTAACTTTTCTAAAAAAATTACTCTAAAAATAAAAAAAGATTTTAAATTGACAATTCTACAAAATCCTTCTATAAAGTAATCAAAAGTCATAGGTAAAAGAAAATTAGCAAAAATATTGAAATCTATTCAAAAAATGTGTTTCAATTATTTTTTGGAATTGAAACACATTACTAATCAACACAAATATAAATATATTTATTCTTTAGATACCTTATTGTTTCGAATTAAAATTAAATTTTGTAATAAAATTCACATAGATTACATTTAATAAAGCAACCTAAACTTTTATGAAAAATAACGATATATGTTTTACATCTGCTTGCGAATTGGCAGAAAAAATAAAAAGGCAAGAGATATCGTCTCAAGAAACAACTGAAATAATTATTGAGAGAATTAAAAAAGTTAATCCTTTAATTAACGCCTATTGTACTCCAACATTTGATTTAGCCCTACAAATGGCTAAAAAAGCAGACGATAATATAAAAAAAAATCAAAAATTAGGATTAATTCACGGAGTTCCCTTATCTATTAAAGACGAAACGGAGACAAAAGACATTAGAACTACTTTTGGTTGCTGTATATTTGAAAAAAATGTTCCTATGAAAGACGAACCTGTTGTTGAGCGCTTAAAAAATGCGGGCGGAATTGTTTTAGGTAAAACCATGGAATTTAGAGCGAACTTCGGGAGGATCTAGCGGGGGAGCTGCAGCGGCTGTAGCATCTGGATTGGGACCTTTAGCTATTGGATCCGACGGCGGGGGATCAATAAGAATTCCAAGTAGTTTTTGCGGAGTGTACGGATTTAAACCGACATTTGGTAGAATTCCTCATACTATTATGAAAACGAGTGGAAATTTAGGTACTTTAGTTCACAAGGGTCCTATCGTAAGATACGTAAGAGATGCCGCTTTAATGTTAGATGTTTTAGTTGGGGAAGACGATTCGGATAGATATTCTCTACCTAAACCAAATTTTAGTTTTTTAAAAGAATTAGAAAAAGAACCTAAGAAATTAAAAATAGGATATGCATACGATTTTGGATATACTAAAGCAATTGATCCTCAAGTTAAAAACGTGTTTTTAGATGCTGTTCAAAAATTTGAGAGCTTAAATTGGCAAATTGAAAAAGTTAAACTTAACGTTAAAAAAGCCGCGTCAATTATGGAAATATTTTGGTATTCTGGTTTCGCTTATTCGTTGGGACCATTTTTAAAGCAATGGCAAGCGAAGTTGGAACCTGATTTAGTCGATATTATCAAGCAAGGGTATAAATACTCAACTCTTGATATTAAGTTAGCGGAAGTTCAAAGAGAGCAAATTTTCGAGGTAATTTGCAGGCAGTTTAAAAAATACGATTTATTAATAACTCCAACTCTCGCGTGTACCGCGTTTGAATTAGGAAAAAATAATCCAGATATCATCGATGGAATAGAAGTATCTCCTGTTGAATGGTTATATACTTATCCGTTTAATCTTACGGGGCATCCAGCAGCCTCAATTCCGTGTGGACGGTCGAAAGAAGGATTGCCCGTTGGAATGCAGATTGTTGGAACTCGCTTTGACGAGTTAACGATACTTCAAGCTTCAAAAATTTTTGAAGAAATATCGCCATGGCAACGTTTAAGACCTAATCTTAATTAATTATCTGATTTGTTTGATTTATTCTTTATTACCCCTAAATTTTTAGAATAAAAAAGATAATTATTAATTATGAGTTACGAGAAAGTAAATCGAATTCGAACGCACGAAAAATTCGTGGATGTTGATGGGTTTTTAATTACAAAGCCTCAAAATGTGTTATATGTCCTCGGATTTGGAGTTGAGAGCGACGTTACGATTTTTATACCCAACGAAGAAATAAAAAATCACGACGGTCAAATATTAGTTTTTTTAAACGCGTTAGAATACGATCAAGGTAAAAAAAACGTTGAGAACGACGAATATTTGTCAAAAAATGTCGATATCAAACTAATTTCTCCAAATCAACCCAATTTTATTTCAGATACGATAAACGACCTAAATCTTGAAACGATAGGATACGAAGACGATTACATTTCTACGAAAACTTACAAAGATTGGCAGCAAAAATTTAAGAAAATCAATTTTATTGAAATGGGTGATGTTGTAAGAGACGCGCGAAAAGTAAAAACTTACGATGAAGTTCGAAGAATGGAAAAAGCAGCTGAAATTGGAGAAATTGGATTCAAAACTATATACGATATCATAAAAGAAGGAACGACAGAACGAGAGCTAGCAGCAGAGGCAGAATATTCTATGAGAAAAGCGGGTTCTGATGGAACATCGTTTAACACGATAGTGGCTTCGGGAGAAAATTCAGCTTATCCTCACGCTAAAACCTCCGATAAAAAAATAAAAAATGGAGATTTAGTAATTGTGGATATCGGAGCTAAATATAACGGTTATTGCTCAGATATGACAAGAACTTTCGTTTTTGGAAAAGTGGATCGAGTCAAAAAGGACCTAGTTAATTTGGTGAACGAAAGCGAGCAATACGCTTTAGAAAACGCTAAAGCGGGAGTTGAGTGCAAAAGCCTTGATAAATTGATTAGAGACTTCTTTAAAGAGAAAAACAAGAGCTGGGCTTCGCGCTTTATTCATAGTTTAGGCCACGGTGTTGGAATCGATATTCACGAAAATCCGTATTTATCGCCAATTTCAGAAGAAACCTTAGATTCTGATATGGTTGTTACAATTGAACCTGGGTTATATATTCCAGGAGTAGGTGGGTGCCGAACCGAAGATCAAATTATTATAAAAAAAGATAAATTTGTGAGCTTAACTAACACAGAGAAATTTTATTACTAAAAAATTTTTTAAAACTTTTTGTATAGTATAGTATAATAAAATAATTATTTATAAATGAGAAAATCTATAATTTAGACATATTCAAAAAAACAATTATCTCAAGAGTTGTAAAAAATGATGAAAAAAGTAAAATTAACAAATGGAACTGAGCTTGAATTCGAGGAACAATCGCCCAGATTTTTGTTTGAGATTATAATTTCTGAGATTTTAATTCCTAAATACAAAGAGACTGACGATTGGAACTTTGCTATTAATGTAATAATTGAAGAGATGACCGAATTAATTAAACAAAACGATTTAAATCAGAAGTTAAATTTGGAATTGTTTAGCGAAGTTGAAGCTC
>Ga0315284_10010324_pt1 | contig 13304 bp, 10 predicted proteins | sample YL17G09_16_MG_FD_203696 | JGI IMG/M metagenome (GOLD analysis project Ga0315284, IMG submission 203696) | Sediment microbial communities from Yellowstone Lake, YNP, Wyoming, USA - YL17G09_16 | ecosystem: Environmental > Aquatic > Freshwater > Lake > Sediment | place: USA: Wyoming | collected...
TTTGCCGCGGAACAGAGACCCTTTACCGCGCATTTGACCTTAGCCCGTATTCGTGAGCAGGCATCTTCGCATGAAAGACAGCGGCTGGGCGAGTTCGTCGTCGCCGCCAAATTTGATACCGCTTACACCATTGCCGTGAATAGCGTCAGCCTGATGCGGAGTGAACTGACCCGGGAAGGCGCAATATACAGCCGGATTGGCTCGGTCCAATTACGCTTGAAATAACAGTTGTTTCTGTGGCGGATAATAAGGGGGGGGTCGCTCCCAGAAATTGCCACTGGTCTTGGTCATTGTTGTTGATTCGGCAGGTTGACATGAAGTCAGCCCCCCGCTTACAATTTCAGTGGGTAGAGCCTGGATAATTGTAGTGAGCTAGAAAGAGGCGTCGGTAGAATATGACAGCGGAGAAGGTAAATGAGAACGGGCTGGTGTGCGGGGTGGATGTGGGAGCCGCCACCGCCAAGGCAGTTATTCTGAATAGCAGCCGCATCCTGTCGGCAGCGGTAATACCTACTGGCTTCAGCGCCGCCGGTGCCGGTGAAGCAGTAACCAAACAGGCACTGGAAAAAGCCGGGCTGTCCCGCAGTGAGCTGAAGTATATTATATCCACCGGCTACGGACGGAGAGCGGTCTCCTTTGCTCACAAAGCCATGACCGAGATTATTTGCCACGGGACGGGGGTAAGCTGGCTGATACCTTCGGCGCGGACGGTTATCGATATTGGCGGTCAGGACAGCAAGGTTATCGGGCTGGATGAGCGCGGCAACGTTGCCAACTTTGTCATGAATGATAAGTGCGCCGCGGGTACCGGGCGGTTTCTGGAGGTCATGGCGGCCGTTCTGGGCATAAAAATCGGCGATATGGGTCCGGTGTCGCTGGAGGGTAAAGAGCCGTGCCAGATAAGCAGCACCTGCACCGTTTTCGCTGAGTCGGAGATGGTCTCACTGCGGGCGGAAGGGAAAAGTCGCGAGGATATAATTGCCGGTATCCACAAAGCCCTGGCGCGCCGTGTGGCGATTATGGGTGCGCCGGTTGGTTTCCGCAAAGAGGTGGTATTTACCGGAGGTGTTGCCCAGAACGTGGGCATCAAGAAGGCGCTGGAAGACGAGATTAAGCTGGCGATTATTATCCCGCCAGAGCCACAAATCGTGGGGGCGTTAGGCGCCGCTCTGCTGGCTCGAGCCGAGCTGGCGAAACAGTCCAGCGCTAAGTAAAATTAGACCGAAATTATCCTTTGCCGCTGGTCTCTTCTTGACCCCATTGCAGCATTAGTTGCTTCAGGCGCTGGGCAAGCCGCGGATCAGCGCGCAACCGGTTGATGAAAATGGGGCAGCCTTCCAGCAGAGAGTTCTGTGCCGCAGTAGCCATGCTCGACAGCAAATTTTGCAAGCCCAGGTCGCCCGCCTCCGGCGGGTTCAGTCCCGGGGTCGACTCCAGCTGGCGGCGTATATCTTCCGCGGTGAACCGCATCGGCACCACGCACGATTTATACCAGGGGCACTCCTTGCACTGTACTATGGCATAAGCTTCATCCAGTATATCTCCCATTGTCTTCTCCTCTACGGCATAATCTTCTTCAAACCAGTTTCTATCTCTGTAAGACTGCTGAAAGCGCCGATTTTTAGCTCCTGGATAATACCGTTGGCATCAATAAAATAGGTCGTAGGCAGACCACCGACATTATATTTTTCCGCCACCTCGCTTTTGGTGTCCAGCAATACCGTAAAGGAAAGCCCCTGTTTTTTCACAAATTCTCTTATGGTGGTGGGGTCTTCGCCGACGTCGATTGCCAGAAACACCAGTCCCTTAGCCGACCACTTATGATGCATTTTCTCCAGCAAAGGCATTTCCTCTACGCAGTACCCGCACCAAGTTGTCCAGAAGTTGATTACTACCGGCTTACTGCGGAGACCCGTTAGCGTGACTGCTTTTCCGTCGAGGTCAAGTAGACGGAAATCAGGCGCCAGGTTACCGCGACGAGTGCCGACCGGGGGGCTGGTGACACCGGAGCAACCGGCAATAACCAGTCCGGTTAGCACGGAAACCAGGATAATAACCGCAAGTCTCCTCATAATTTCTCTTAACCGGTGAACTGCGTCTGGAACAAGGTCAATTTATTGGTGAGGACCAGTATGCCCATAGCGAACAGCACGGCGGCGCTAATAATATAAAACAGGGATGAATAACAGTGGAGGCGTTTTAACAATGGGGCGGCGGAATCAAAGAGTGCACCTACTACCAGAAAAGGGATGCCCATGCCCAGGGAATAGACCCCCAGCAGATAAGCGCCCTGCCCCGCGGTCTCCGAACTCATAGCGAAAGCGAGGATGCCGCCCAGGATGGGACCGACGCATGGTGTCCAGGCGAGAGAAAATATACCGCCGGTTAATAGCGAGCGGAGGTAACCGGTAGCCATTTGAGACCGTCCCAGCCTCTTTTCAAAGTTCAGCCACGGTATTTTCATAGCAGCGACCATGAACAACCCCAGGGCTATCAGCAAGACGCCCGATATCTTACGGGTGAGGGCGATATTAGCGCCGATGGCGAATCCGGCAAGCCCGGCACCGGCGCCGAGTATGATAAAAACTATGGAAAAGCCGGCAACAAAGCTGAGCGAATGAATAAACACCGCCAGCCGCCGGGTACCGGCAGTCGGGTCGAATACTTCGGGACCGTACAAGCTAGCGAGGTATACCGGCACCAACGGCAGGACGCAGGGCGACAGGAAAGATAAGAGCCCCGCGCTAAAGGCTACTGCCAGCGATACTTCTTCTGGCATATTACTCCTCAAAGAGGCCCGACCAGTATAGGAGTGGTGTAATAATAGTTTATAATATGGTACACGAAATAACAAAATGAAGCTATTGCCCCAGGTGTTTAGGGGCAAGCCACGTCTGGAGCGTCTACTAACCCGTAGGGCAGAGTGCCACGGGCTCTGCCCGTGGGTATCTACTGAAGAGAAGGAAGAGCACGCTGCGCAGCCTTCTCGTTTAGTTTGACGAAGGCGTCGACAATTACCGGGTCGAATTGCTTGCCAGCGCATCGCTTTAGTTCTGCCAGGGCTTCCCCGGCAGTTAGTTCTCTATCTCGGTAAGGTCGTCGTGACGTCATCGCATCGTAGGCGTCAGCTACAGCCAGTATACGTGCGTCGAGTGGAATATTGTTACCTTTGAGACCCGCAGGATAGCCGGTACCATCGTAGCACTCGTGGTGGTATTGTACGGCAGCCAAGCAGTCGTTCAAACTGTCCACGTGTCTTAAAATAGATACTCCCAAATTCGGGTGAGCGCGTATCAGTTCCCAGTCTTCGGGACTTAAATCCCGCTTGGTGAGCAGATGGTCGGAAATGCCGAGCTTCCCAATATCGTGCAGCAAACCTGCGGCACGCATGGTCTCAATCCCCTCAGAGGGGTATCCCAGTGCTTCGGCGATGTCCACAGCATATTTGCTTACCTTCTTTGAATGCCCATAAGTGTGATGGTCCTTAGCATCGACAGTTGCGGCCAAGGCATAAATGGTGTTGAGGATTGCCGTCTTGTTCTGTGACTCCGATGTCGTCTTTGTGCTCAGTACTTCGGCGAGCGCTACTTCACAGGCCCAGCATATTCGGTTCCTGCCAGCTTGCTTGGCACGGTATAAAGCAGCATCTGCAGCCTTGATGATCTCTTCTCGCATCACTCCGTCAGTCGGCCAAGAGGCTATACCTATACTGCAGGTCACCGGTATCCCTTTCAAATCCACTCGGGCTGCTACTCGATGGCGGAGCCTTTCCGCCACACCGTGTGCCCCCTCGAGCGGTGTTTGCGGCATAATAACGGCAAACTCGTCACCGCCGTAGCGAAAACCGGTGTCTACTCCCCTGATTGAATCTCTGATATATAGACCAAACTCTTTGAGGACTTCGTCGCCTGCCAGATGTCCGTGGACATCGTTATAAGTCTTGAAAAGGTCAACGTCCAAGAAGACCAGGGAAAAGATGTTGCCAAAACGCGAACATCTGGTGATTTCCTGGTCCAGGCGCTCGTGGAAATAGCGATGATTAAATAGCCCGGTTAATTCGTCGGTATTGGCCCGTTCTTTGGCTCGAGCATACATTTGTGCGTTTTCTATTGCTACTGCAGCCTCGTCAGACAACATGGCAACCAGGTCTACGTCGTCACGAGAGTAATAGCCGTGAGGATGCTTCTTACCCAACGCCAGAATACCGACAAGCCTGCGTTTGCTTAGTATGGGGCAAAGCAGCTTTATCTGGGCCGCGTCAATGGCATTTTTATCTTCCTGCGATAAGCCGGCGAAGTCCGGATTCGTTTCCATTCCCTCTCGTAAAAGTGGTTTACCCTCTCTTTCTAGCCAATGAATCAGAAGACTGCTACGGTGTAGCCTGACGCGAATGGTCTGCCCTTCCTTAGTCAGTTGAGCCATGAATGTGGCAATATAGTAGTCATTGGTTGCCAAAAGAAGGGTGACGTGCTTAGCACGAATTGCCTTTGCGAGAGTGGGTAACACCGCATCGGCTATCTCTTTCATGTCAATAAACTTGCTCATTTTGCCGGCAAAGCTGAGCAACATCTGCCTGTGGACATACCTGTTTCCGTAGAAGAGCTTATCCATACCTTTGTCAAGCGCTGACCTTAGCCAGTTGAACGAACAGGCAAGTAAAATCACCATTACTGCGGTGGCTGGGACACCTAACTGGGGGGATAAGAGCCGCAGCAGATTGCTCAGGCCCAGTAGCAAGGCGAGATATGCCAGGGTAATGCAAAGAGTGAGAGTGCTATATACCAGCCACTTCTTCATAACCAGTTGTATATCAAGCAACCTGTATTTGAGGAGAACGTAGGTTATCAAGATGGTGTTTCCCATGTAGCCAATGTGATATAAGGTGAAATTTTTATCGGGCATAATGTTCCAAACGATGCTAACGACAACCATGAAGCAGAGCCCGGCCAATAAGTAGGCAATCCTATTCCTTTCTTCGGGGTCGGTGGAATCCTTGAGGCTTCTGATGAGAAGGAAGGCCGTTATTCCCATAATTGGAACGCTAGCGAGTGTAACGGAATTGAGGATTGGTCTGCCATACTGATAGAAGAGCTGGCTGACCAGCAGGGCTGAGCCATGAGTATAATAGTCAAAAACAATCAACACCAATACAACAGTCAACCAAGCATATCCCGTCTTTGCTATCGTTTTTGTGCTGCGTTGAACGAAAGCGACGGTAAAATGAGCGTAGGCAACAATCGACCATGTGGAGAACAGCGGCACCAATGCCTTCCAGAATACTGACTGCTCATATGATAGCGGTAGATTCGTGAGCAGGCTGGTCAAGCTGGAGCCGAGCGAGGTAAGTAGAAACACCAAAAAAAGCTTTTTCAGTCTAGCTCGCCCGTAGCACAGCATGACGGGGATCAAAATTGCATACAAGATAAGGTTAATGAATTGAACTATGCTATGGTTGGTCAGCTGAAACATACGTCTCCTTTATCAGAGCCAGGCTGTAGCTAACGCCATCGGTATAACCGTGCAAAAATCATCCCCAGAAAGATCATAAGAATCGCAGCGGCCGCCCAGTAACCGAGCAACCATCCTTTCTTCGACGCTAAGAGCCATTCACTATCCGGATAATTTGTGGTCGGTTCAGGTTGCCCCGTTTTGGTGGTTCGTATTCTTGCCTCGGCAGTGTCGCCGCTGACCTTACCCCTCGGTGACTGGGGGTCAACTACGGAAACCCTTTGCAGCAAGCCACCGAAAACATCCACACGAAGGCGTAGTACCCATTCACTTGCCGCTGTAGTTTTAGTTGAGCCGGCATATTTGAACGTACTTTTACCTTCGGCAAGTGCTTCAATACTAAAATCGGCCGTACCCGCGTCAACACCACGCAGGACGACAGTATATTCGCCCGAGCTCGGCTCTGGAATTCTGATTATATGTCCGGATTCCTCCCGTACTGACGACCTTGAACCTGGAATCTGGTTAAGCGCCGCGCCGTTCGGAAGATACCCGGTGCGTGACCCATGGGGATCCATAACCATGCCAACTGCCGGTGTACCGACGGTAACGAGCAGTTCGTTGCGGACGGGGGGTATTCGCACCGGAACAGAAGGAGGTGCGCCAAGTTCAACCCCAGTTTGCTGTCCCGCGGACACGCGTACTTCCTGACCTTGCGCGATTACATCTACTTGGCCCTCGGTTGTTTGAATGAGTGTTCTTCCCGATTTGTCGACGTTGACACCGAACAAGGTGCTGCGCGCCATGACACTGGCCGATGGAGTTTGTATCTCAAAGTAATGCCTATTATCCGGGAATCTCTCCACCTGACTCCAGGTTCTGCCCGACCACTGCCTCAGCAGGATGACATCAGGGTAGTTGTCTCGACTACCTTCCAGTTTTGCCACCAGCAGATCCGTACCGGGCTCAAGCTTTGTCGTCGTGTCTTCAGAAAAGGTAAGCAATGCATGCGAGTCTGTACCGGTACTCACTCGGCTGCCCGGTTCCAATTTCATCCCGTTTCGAGCTTCTTCCCAGGTAATTGTATCTGGTGTTTGTACCTCGGCAGTGCCTCGAAGAATGCTCAGCACACAGGAGGACAGGACCGAAGCAAAGCGAGACGGATTGTACAGCCAAAGGCCCACGTTGCCCGCGAGCAATAGAACTGACACTATCAGGATGATAGCCGTAATAGTTACACCGAACCTATTCTTCAATCCGGTCATAGTCCACAATCCCCTATGTTGTGATAACATGATGCCCTCCGGATGATAAACAAAGCATAAAATTAGCCAGGGGAAAATAAATGTTTTGTAAAATACTAGTCGAAAAGCTTTCTGGAGAACAAAATAGTCAACCAGAATGGGATTACAAGCCCTTGTGTCATGGTTTATAATAGGACGTTAGAACTTTTAGTCAGACCAACTAGAAAGTGAGTCTAATTGGAAAAGACTGAGGGACTGGACCGCCTGTTTCGTCCGTCTTCTTTAGCCATGGTGGGGGCTTCTCATGATGACCAGAAGGGTGGGGGGTTATTATTAAAGGGTCTTATTAAAAATCGGTTCCAGGGCAAGCTGTATCCCATAAACCCCGGGGAAGCCGAGATTATGGGGTTGAAATGTTATCCCAGCGTGTCTGCAGTCCCGGGCGAGATTGATGGGGTCGTCATCGCTGTTCCGGCACGGAGGGTGCCCCGGCTCATCGCAGAGTGCGGTCAGAAGGGCGTCAGATTTGCCGTAGTCCACAGCGTCGGTTTTGCCGAAATGGGTAGCGTCGGCAAAGAGCTGGAGAATGAAATGGTGCGCGTTGCCCGGCAATACGGTATCCGCATCGTGGGTCCCAATTGCATGGGGATATACTGTCCCGCCGTAGGTCTTAATACCGTTTCCCCGCTAACCTTTCTGGAGGATGCGGTGGGAACGGTGGCATTCGTGGGTCAGAGCGGCTGGTCGACGGGGAATATCGTCCGTATCGGGTATGAGCGCGGGCTGGGTTTCAGCAAGGTGGTTAGCATAGGCAATCAAGCCGACATCACCATTGAAGATTTCATTAGATACTTTGCCGACGATAACGAAACGCAGGTCATTGCCTGCTATGTAGAAGGCATTAAGCGGGGGCGGGAATTCTTCCAGCTACTGAAGCGAACTTCGTTGAAAAAGCCGGTGATAGTGTGGAAAGGGGGCAAGACCACAGCGGGGGTCAGAGCCGCCGCTTCCCACACCGGCTCCTTAGCCGGTAACAGCGCCGTTTTTGAGGCGGCGGTGTGGCAGGGAGGGGGCGTCAGTGCCCAGAACATGGAAGAGCTGGTTGACCTGCTGGTGGGCTTCATGTGTCCCGTGCTACCTCAAGGAAACCGGCTGGGTATTCTCGTTGAAGCCGCAGGTGGTGCTGTCGCCAGCGCCGATATTCTGGGCCAGCTTGGTTTCGAGCTGCCGGCTTTGTCCGCTGCGACACAACAGGCGCTGGTTGCTGCGTTCAAGGATATGCTGCCGGCTTCCTCCAGCCAGCAGAACCCGGTAGACCTGGTGTGGGTCCCTTTTGACATCGGTGCCAGAATCTTTCTACAGGCTTCTCGTCTCATGCTGAGGGATATTGATGCCCTGCTCATACTGACCTACGCCCCGCTGGATGAGTATTTCGTCTCCGGGCTGGCAAGCCTAAGAGACGAGGCGGGCAAACCTATCATCGTTATTTCGGGCTGGCCTACGGAACAGAGACCGGGTATGCGCCAGTTGGTAAAGCACGGGATACCCGCTTTTTCCATTCCCGAACGGGGACTTAAGGTGCTAGCGGCTATGGTCCGTTATAGGCGGTATTTAGCGGCTCGTCCTTCAGTTGAAGGATAGACCGGAAGGGGGAAATGATGAGGGCGCTAAGTTATTCTCAGATTTCTCTGTACCAGTCCTGTCCCCTGGCTTATAAGCTACAGTATATTGACGGCTTAAAACCAAAGGAAAAGTGGTATTTCAGCTTCGGTTCCACTTTGCACCTGTGCGCCGAGTACTTTTTCCGGGTGAAGGCGCCACCACCGCCATCGCTTGCCGAGCTACTGCAATACTACGAGGACAACTGGCAGGCGGAGGGATATGAGTCGCCTGAAGAGGAAATGAAGTATAAAGCCTACGGTCAGGAGATACTGGCCGAGTTTCACCACATTCATAGTCCTGCCTTTCACATGCCACTGGCAGTGGAGCAACGGTTTAATATTGGTGTAGAGGGAGTAAAATTGACCGGCTATATTGACCGGGTGGACAAGCTGGCGAGCGGAGGCTTGTCCATCGTAGACTATAAGAGCAGTCAGCAACTATTTACTACCACCCATTTAGCTCAGGACCTGCAGTTGACACTATACCAACTGGCGGCGGAGCAGCTCTGGGGTCTGCCCGTAGAGAAGCTTACTCTGTACCACCTGAGGTCAAATACCCCCTGTAGCTGCCAGTCACGGGAAGAGCAACAACTGGCAGATGCGAGACGCTTGGTGGTGGAAGTGGCGGAGGGTATTGCGGCACAGAGATTTCCGGCACAGGAAAACCAGTTTTGCCCCTGTGATTTTCCGGAGTACTGTCCGTATCACCGGCACCGGTACATTACTGCGGAGACTGAGCCAGCGGCGCCCGGCATAGTAACAGGCAAAGAGGCAGCTCAAGCTGTGGAGCAATACGTTGCGCTGCAGACCCAGGTGAAAGAGCTGGAATTAAAGCTCAGTGAGGTGCGACAGTTAATCGTAAGCTACTGCCAGAGCGAAGCACTAAGCCGGGTTTACGGGGAGGAGCACGCTATTACTTACCGTCTGGTGGAAAAGACCGGCTTCCCCGAGGATGAGGTCAGGGCGCTACTCGAGCCGCAGGGATTATGGAACACAGTGCTCAGTCTGGACCCGTCCAAGCTGAGGCAACTTATTGGTGATAAGGCGGTGGCTAACGATATTAAGGCTAAGCTGGAAGCAATACGGCAGGTAGTCTCTACCTATCCTCAGTTATTTGCCAGGAGTCTGGGCAAGGAGGAGTAATAGGTCTCTTCTATAATTGGCTCTGAACGTCAGGAGGTCTTTAGTAATGCCGGTTGCACTTTATTGTGAGGTGCGGTGGCGCGAAGCAATCCCTCATCCGCCAAAGGCGGACCTGCGGCAGGCTCGCAATGTCGAGCGAGCCTGCGTTGATGAAAAACCTCATCCGAGCCTATTTGACAATTGAGCGTATTTTATGTTACAAATTTGAAAAATAACCACTACATCATTACATTACATTGTGCGGGGGTGATTGATGACTGTTGAGGACACTCTCCCCAAGTTGTTCCTGCGGGACTATCAACAGTGGGGTGATAGCCGGATTGCCATGCGGCGGAAAGACCGTGGTATCTGGCAGGAGTTTACCTGGCAGGATATCTATGAGAAGGTAAAGTACTTTGCTCTGGCACTGATAAAGAATGGGTTTGAACCGGGGGATAAACTGGCGACGCTGGGCGATAACGACCCCGAGCTGTTCTGGGCGGAGCTGGCGGCTCAATCAGCCGGTGGCGCCATGACCGGTATATTTTCCGACTGCCTGCCTGAAGAAGTCAAATATCAAGCCTCACATTCGGACTCCAAGTTTATCGTCGCTCGCGACCAGGAGCAGATGGACAAGGTACTCCAGATTCAATCGGAGCTACCTCTGTTAAAGAAGGTCATTTACTGGGACCCCAAAGGTCTTGCCAGCTATGATGAACCTATCCTGACCAGTTTTGATGAATTCCTGGCAGAGGGCAGAGAGTATGAGCAATCGCACGCCGGACTCTTCGAGCAGAGGATTGCTGAGACCAAGCCCGATACCCCGGCAGTGATTCTCTATACCTCAGGGACTACCGGCTTGCCTAAGGGAGCCGTTGCCCATCATGCCACGTTGATACGCTGGGCAAGCGACCTGTTGGAAATCGACCCGCTGGTGGCGGGAGATAACAGTGTTTCCTTCACCCTGCCCGGCTGGATTGTGGAACAGCTTTTTGGCTTCTGCAATATGCTCATTGGCGGCACTGTCATGAATTTCCCCGAGGAACTGGAGACAGTCCAGACCGATTTGCGGGAGATTGCGCCCAACATCTTGCTCTACGCCTCCCGTCTCTGGGAGCGGCTCAATTCCGACATGCGGGTTAAGATTAACGATTCCAGCCCCATCAAAAGGATGACCTACAATTTGTTTGTCCCCGTGGGCTACAAAATGGCGGACATGCAAATGCAGAAAAAGAAGCCCAATATACTGTTGCAGGCGCTGGCTGGTCTGGCACATGCTTTTCTATTCCGACCGCTCAAGGACAAGCACGGCTTGACCAATGTGCGCTATGCTTATACTGCCGGTGCTATTCTGGGACCGGATATTTTCCGTTTCTTCCGGGCGATTGGGATTAACCTGAAGCAGATGTACGGCATTACTGAAATCGGAGTGGGCTGTCTCCACCATGACGATGGTATTGCCTTTGAGTCGGTCGGTGTGCCTGTCGGCGGCAAGGCCTTCCGCATTTCGGAAGAGGGTGAGATTCTGGTGGATGCCGCTCACTGCTTTAACGGCTACTACAAGAACGAGGAGGCATATAAAAAGGCGACCCGTGGCGGCTGGTTCCATACCGGTGATGCTGGCTATATCCGGGAGGACGGTCATCTGATTTACATCGACCGCGTGGCGGACCTCAAGACGCTGTCTAACGGCGTCAAGTTCTCGCCGCAGTATATTGAAAGCAGCCTCAAGTTCAGCCCGTACATCATCGATGCCCTGGTCCTGGGTGAAGAGGTGAGCGATTACGTGGGGGCTATCATCAACCTGGATTTCGGCAATGTGGGCAAGTGGGCGGAAGACCGTAATATTCCGTATACCACCTTCACTGATTTATCTCAAAGGGAGCCAATCCGAGAGCTGATTCGTAAGGAAATCGTCAAGGTCAACCGCCGTATACCGGAAAATGCCCGGATAAAGAGGTTTATCAACCTGCATAAAGAGTTCGACCCGGACGAAGCGGAATTGACGCGGACCCGCAAGATAAGAAGAGACTTCATGGAAAAACGCTACGGCAATTTGATAAACGCCATTTATAGCGATAAGACGGAAATAAGGGAGAGCGCCACGGTAACCTACCAGGACGGCAGAAAAGGCACTGTGGAAACGGTGATTAAGGTAAACGTTGTCGGGGACTCGCAATAGCCGCGCCCCGGAGGAGGTACTGGCATGCTGGTAATGAACACAGTCGAGGTCAAGTATCTGGACGTTATTCTGGTATTAAAAGGGGTGTCACTGGAAGTACCGGAGGGCAAGATTGTGGCTTTACTGGGGGCTAACGGTGCCGGCAAGAGCACTACTCTCAAGGCAATCTCCGGCCTGCTGGAGACGGAGGAAGGGGCGGTGACCGATGGCAGTATTCAATTTGACGGCACCAGAACTGACAACATGAGCCCCGAGGATATCGTAAAGCTGGGTGTCGTCCAGGTAATGGAGGGACGCAAGGTGATGCAGCACCTGACCGCCGAGCAGAACCTGAAAGGTGGTGCCCACCTGGGGCGTGGCGATATGAAACGGGACCTGGAGAACGTCTATGCGTACTTCCCCAAGCTCAAAACGCTGCGCAATAATACGGCGGGTTACCTGTCGGGCGGTGAGCAGCAGATGCTGGTAATGGGTCGCGCCATGATGGCACATCCCAAGCTCATGCTTCTGGACGAGCCATCGATGGGCCTGGCTCCCCTGCTGGTCAGGGAAATATTTGAAATTATCAAGCGGTTCAATACCGAGGAAAAGACCGCCATTCTCCTGGTGGAGCAGAACGCTTCGGTAGCGCTATCCATCGCCGAACACGGCTACGTTATGGAGAATGGTCGCATCGTCCTCGATGCCCCGGCGCCTAAGCTGGCGGACAATCCTGATGTCAAGGAGTTCTACCTGGGGCTGAGCGCGGTGGGTGAGAAGAAATCATACCGTGAGGTAAAGCACTACAAGCGCCGCAAACGGTGGCTGGCTTAATACTAGCGAGGAGGCATAGCGATGACCGAGGAGTTATTTGGTCCCGAAGAAGCGATGTCGGTGGCGGACCGCCAGCAATATTACGACCAAAAGATTAGAGAGATTATCCGCTTTGCCTATAAAAATTCACCGGCATACAAAGAACGGATGGAGAAGGCCGGGGTGAAACCATCCCAAATCCGTTCTACGAAAGACCTTCCCCGCCTTCCCTATATTACCCGCGACGAGGTAATCGAGTTACAGGCGAAGAATCCCCCTTACGGCGGTCTGCTGGCGGTGCCGGAGGATAGCCTGTATAAAGTACTGTTTTCGCCCGGTCCCATGTATGTGCCTGTTGCCTCCATAGACTATGCCCGGGGTGTGCTCAAGATGCTTCACGCCGCCGGTTTGCGGGAGGGTGACGTGGTCATCTGCTCGCTGCCGTCCCTGTTTGCCGCCGGAGCTACCATTGAGGATGCGCTGGTGCTGGGGAAAATGGTGGGCATCCCCGCCGGTGCGGGCAATACCGAGCTCCAGGTCAACATCATCCGTGACCTGGGCGTCAAGGGTTATGGCGGGACGCCCAGTTTCCTGATGAACATCGTAAAGAAAGCCGATGAACTGGGCTTCAATTTCCGCAAGGAATTCAAACTGAAGTCGGCAGTGCTGTCCGCTGAGCCACTTCTGCCCGAAGTTCGCCACGCTCTGGAGGAAGACTTCGGCATCACCCTGACCAATGCCCTGGGCGTAGGTGTCGGCGTCTGGCTGGGCTTCGAATGCCGTCAGAAAGCGGGCTTTCACCTGCTGGAAGAGGCATTTGTCGAGATAGTGGACCCGGAGAGCGGTAAACAGCTG
>Ga0315284_10010325_pt1 | contig 13303 bp, 13 predicted proteins | sample YL17G09_16_MG_FD_203696 | JGI IMG/M metagenome (GOLD analysis project Ga0315284, IMG submission 203696) | Sediment microbial communities from Yellowstone Lake, YNP, Wyoming, USA - YL17G09_16 | ecosystem: Environmental > Aquatic > Freshwater > Lake > Sediment | place: USA: Wyoming | collected...
AGCGCGGAGAAGATGGGCGCAAGCTACGTCTGCCTTCACGTCGGCATAGACGAGCAGATGAAGGGCGGTAAGTCACCTTTGGAAATGATAGAGGCGGTATCATCGGCGGTCAGCATTCCGGTGGCCGTCGCCGGTGGCATCACTTCCGAATCTGCGCCAGATCTCGTGAAGGCGGGCGCATCGATAATCATCGTTGGCGGGGGCATCATAAAGGCGGAGAAGGTGAACAAGGCTGCGAGAAGAATAAAGCAAGCGATCCAGAGGGGTGCTGGCATACCGTCAGACCTGTCGAAGAAATACTCTCAGGAGGATCTAGTATGTGCGTTCCAGAAGGTCTCTACACCGAACATCGCAGATGCCGCTCATAAGCGCGGTGTCATGATCGACATCGTCCCGAGGATCAAACACGGGACGAAGATGGTCGGCAAGGCAGTTACGGTACAGACATGCAAAGGCGACTGGGCGAAGCCGGTGGAAGCGATCGATAGGGCGCAGAAAGGGGACGTCATCGTCGTCGACGCCGGAGGGAGCGACATAGCCGTCTGGGGAGAGCTCGCTTCGTGGAGCTGCAAGGTGAAGGGGGTGAGCGGGATCGTTGTCGACGGTGCGGTCAGAGACATCGATACGATACTCGAGATAGAGTTCCCCTGCTTCTCGAGGTACGTCGTGCCTCATGCCGGCGAGCCGAAAGGCTTCGGCGGGATAGGGCATGAGATCATTTGCGGCGAGCAGATCGTACGTACAGGGGACTGGATCATCGGGGACGAGAGCGGGGTGGTCGTGGTCCCACAGGAGCACGCGGTGGAGATAGCGAACCGAGCTCTCGACGTGCTTGAGAGGGAGAACCGGATAAGAGAGGAGATCAAGAGGGGAAGGACTCTCTCCAGCGTCCAGGAGTTGGAGAAGTGGGAAAAGGTTCAGTGATCAACCTCCATTCCCACACGACCTTTTCGGACGGGTCGTTCACTCCTGACCGCATCGTGAAGAAGGCGGCCGAGGATGGGCTTACCCACATCGCCATAACCGACCACTTCGAGACTTCGAAGGTCCCCTCATTGAAGAAGTGTGATCTGAGCAACTACATCTCGACGATAAGGGACCTTGGAAGGAAGTATGAGGGGACCGTAAGGGTTCTCGCTGGCGTCGAGATCGATGCGAATCCCGACCGATGCCGTCTCAAAGAACTGCCTTTCGACATGCTGAACGACCTGGACCTTGTGCTTTTCGAGTACGTCAACGACAAAGCGAACGGCGGCGCGGATCTGAAAGACCTCGATCATATTCTTTCCAATATCTCGGTGCCCAAAGGCCTCGCTCACAACGACATCGAGACCTGCTTCTCTGAGATGGGGCATTCGGAACTTCGCGACATCCTGTGCTCCATGAAGGTCTTCGTCGAATTGAACACTGCTTGCTTGTATAGGAGAGATGGCCTCGCGTTCTACGAGTTGGCAGAGGAGATCATTCAGAAGTTCGATGGGATGGTCGGATTATCGATCGGAACGGACATCCACAGGCAGCTTTCAGAGGTATCGAACGTGCGGAGCGCCCATAGCTTCGTGGAGAGGCTGGGTCTCACGGACAGTCTGATATTCTGAGTAATTGAACATACGATGTCGAAAAACAAATTCCTTTGACAGAAATATTGGAAAAAGGTTTTAAAGAGAGGTTTCGGGCATCGGTCGGCTCAGAACTGTCCCATCTTCCCGGCCATTAGCTTCAGCCTCTTCACCCGCTCAGCCATCGGCGGGTGGGTGGAGAATATCCGCGAGAACCCGGTAGCACCGAAGGGGTTGACTATCCAGAGAGATGAGGACGCGGGGTTGCCTCTCTGGATCGGTTTCTTGCGGTTGGCAATCTCGAGCTTTTCCAAAGCTCTCGCGAGGCTCAGAGGCCTTCCGATGATCAATGCTCCTTCCTCGTCTGCCTTATACTCTCTGCTCCTTGATATGGCCAGTTGGATCAAGAGAGCGGCGAGAGGCGCGGTTATCGCTACGATGATGATGAGCCATCCTGCTCCGTTGTCCCTCCTGCCGCCGCCGAACATCGATCCGAACCAAAGATACCGAGCGGCGAAGGATATCGCACCTGCCAGCGTGGCCGCGATAGTCATGACGAGTATGTCCCTGTCCTTTATGTGGGCCATCTCATGAGCCAGGACACCTTCCAGCTCATCATCGCTAAGAGTCTTCAGTAATCCCTCCGTCGCAGCGACCACTGCGTTCTTGGGGTTTCTACCGGTCGCGAACGCATTCGGGGTTTCGGTCGGGACGATCGCCACCTTTGGCATGGGCAGGTTCGCCTTGAAGGCTATCTGCTGGACTATCCGGTACAATCTTGGTGATGCTCTCTCATCGACGATCTTGGCCTTATACGACCAGAGAACGATCTTTGACGAATAGAAGTACGCGATAAGATTGAAAGCTCCGGCCAGGACCAAGAAGAATATCATCCCGGACAGCCAGTCATTCATGAAGAAGAACCCAACTGCCCATCCTATCACGACGAACAGACCGAACATGAACGCAAACAGTAGTGCTGTCCGCGCAATTGCTCCCATTTGTTTCACCTCGTTCCCCTTCAATCATAGAGCCCCTATTTAAGAATTGTTTGACGTATTTGCGAAAAAGCCCACAGGTCGAGCAGGGATGTTGGGACAAGACATCTTTGTTGATGACTTCCATTCAATAGAACCATGTCGGGTCGTCTGACAAGCGAGATGCTCGTTCAAGAAGCGACGTAGACTACCCTGCGACCCTTTTGCTCCGCTTTGATCTTGCCCTTCTCAACGAGGTCGTCGATCATCTGAGAGAGTATCTCCTCGTCAATGCCGACAGCACCAGCGAGCTGGTGGAAAGTCTGCCCGCCTTCGACCATGGCAGACTCGACTATCTTGTCCCTGGCCTTCTCGACGCGTCGCTTCGCTTCGGTCTCCACAAGGTCCTTCTCTCTGTCTGCAGCGATCTTCTCTATCTGGAACGTTGCCATAGCGAGCGCGCGCTCCTTGAACTGTTCTACATCCGTCTCGAGCAGAGCAGCCAGCTCGTCCACGTTCGCCCCTATCTCATTCCACTTCTCGAGTCGTCCTTGTGCACTAGACAATGGCAATTCCATATCCTCAGTAGGCTTGCCGAGGGAGGGAACGTACATTATGCCAGAATTCTTCAAGGCTCCGTGCAGCTCCCCGAGCTTGATGTCGAGCTCGGTTTCATTGGCGACCTCCAAAATGAAGGTAGATGTTCCTCTTGCCTTCTGGAAACCATTATCGGCGAAGATCTTCTCCACTTCGCTCGGGGACTTGCCCCCGCTGCTGTACTCCACCTTCACGTAGGCCTTCATCTAGAGTCTCCTCGCGCATATCCTCTTTGCAATAATTAAACCTTGGTCTTCGATGTGGATGGAATGATTTTGACCATCCTCGATCGAGATGGAGTTCTCCCAGAACGGCAAAAGAAAATAGTCGAAAGAATGTCTAGTTGACGATGAACGCCGAACTGGAGTTCGTCGTGAGATGGTTCAGGAAATACTACACCGAATCGCCACCGCCCCCTCCCGAAAGGTTCGGACGCAGGGAATTCGGATTCATGTTCTTCGATAGAACATACGTTCAGCGCCACATCTCGTTCTCGAAATCAGTGGATTTCAATTCGTTCCTCGTGGAGCAGGTCCCGGCGCACGTCTATTACTCCTCGGCATACTATGAATTTCCAGCAGCGGCGACGATGGAAGAGAAGAAGTGGCTCGGCGCCGACCTGATCTTCGACCTGGATGCCGACCACATCAAAGGCAGCGAGGGTCTGTCCTATGAGGACATGCTCGCAAAGGTGAAGAAAGAGATGATTAGACTCCTCGATGATTTCATCCTAGGCGACCTAGGCTTCAACTCGAACGATGTCAAGGTCGTTTTCTCAGGAGGCAGGGGATACCACGTCCATGTATTCGATCCGCGTGTGACGGGCCTTAAGAGCCATGAGAGGAGGGAGATAGTCGATTACATCACTGGGACCGACCTCGACGTAAACTGGGTTTTCGAGGAGAAGGCGTTTGAAGAGCGCAAGTTCAAGCATACGACCAAGGTTCACAAATCCAGACTCCTCCCGCCTGCCGCCTCGACCGGTTGGAGAAGAAGGATGAGGGATGGGATCGAGATGCTCATGCGCGACATGGAAGGTCTCTCTACGCAGGAAGTCAGGAGCAGATATGATGCCGCTAGAGATGCACCAGAAAAGGTCCTGGCTGAGATGATGAATGACCTGTTCCTAAGGCGCGGTGGGAAATGTGGCAGGGAAATCATGATCCAGAACGATACGCTCGAGGTTTTCTCGAACCTGAGGAGCCAGGCCCTATTCCTGAAGATAGTGGAAGGGGACGTCAAGCGCTCGTTGGAAGGACAAGTCGACGAGCCGGTCACGAGCGACATCAAGAGGCTCATAAGGTTGCCGCGATCCCTCCACGGGAAGACTGGTTTGAGGGTGGTGCCTATGAGCAGGGACGATCTGGATGAGTTCGACCCGCTGAGAGATGCCGTGCCTGAGATATTCCCCGACGACCCAGTGACGGTGAATCTCGAGAATAGGGTCGACGTCCGCCTTCGCGGGGAACATTTCTCTCTGCAGGGGACCGTTGAAGTGCCGACATACGCCGCCGTTTTCCTCCTCTGCAGGAGGAATGCGACCGTTCCAGTAGACCCGAGGAACTGAAAACTTCCTTCCCGGTCATCGTTTCTGGCCTTTGGGAATCATGCGGAAAAGTATTTATGTTGACCTAGTCATTTTTCGCTTCGAAATCAAATGGAAGGCGGCAGGGTGGCGTTGGAGGGTGGATGGCGAATCGAGCGCATCCGCCGTATGAAGCTCTATTTGTACATCATCCAGATAGTTGTGGTAATCGCCATAACAGTATTCCTGATCGTCATAGGGAAGGGCTTCTCCCTGAAACCGTTCTATCTTCCGGTCAACTCGTTCATCTTCTTCGTGCTGCTCATGGGATTGATCATCGGAGCTGAGAGCTTCTTCTTCAGGGTGCTAGAGATAAGACTCTCACAAAGCGCCAGCTCAAAGTACTACATGGCGAAAAAGTTCACGAGAAGGGCGATAATCATAATCGCTATCTCGGTCATGGTCATAGTCCTGCTCTGGGTTCCATTCATATCAAAGTCCATCGAGGACCAGCTAAGCGACGCCGGCAATGTCGGAAGTGTCAAGGACTTCACCAACAAAGACCCCCTCGGGATCACGGGCGTCGATCGCATCACGATCAGAAGCATCGGGAAGACGGCCAACGTTTACGTCGTGACGGAAGGCAATTACGTTGACAACAAGAACAACATGAGCTATCTGGCGGGCCACAGAATTAACAGCGACGACTATTATGTCGATGCGAATCGGCCTTCCTTCTCGTTCGACTTCCCAGACACGATATACGGGACATACTACATCGTGGTCGAGGACTTGGGAGGCACACCAACGCAGATCTCATACACGCTCCAGAAGAATATATCGCCCACCATCCTGGACAATGTGCCGATATTTGCGCTTATGTTCGCAGTGATCTATGCTGCCGCGATAGTCTATCTGCGCTTCCTCATGAAAAAGCATGTCAAAGGAGCGATCTATCGGTAGAGCGCACAGCACATCTCTCGCACCTCGAGTTCTAGACCGCTTTCCTTCATGATCGCCACTGTTCTCCTGGACGGGACGGCTACTCCTGAGATCCCGGCATCGATGCAATCGACCTCCAGAGCCCAGTTCCCGCGTGGCCTCATACATCCCAGAAGAACTGGACACTTCAAGCTGTCGATCGCTTCCTTGATGAAGTCGATCACCCGAGCGTCGTCGACCGGTGGAGGTTTGTATGGTGATATCCCGTTCGGAGGTATGAGGACCAGTACGACGAGGGCGTAGATCTCGAACTCCCTCACGAGACGGAGGGCCGCCCGTTCCCCTTCCTCGCTCTCGGAGAGCCCGACGCAGATATGAGGTACGATCCTCTCCGCTCCAGAATCGGACAGATTCACGAGCGTTTCCCGATACGCATCAGGACCGACGCGAAGATGCATTAGGTCCCGTATGACCTGCCTGTCCTGGACGACGTCGACGGAGAGACGGTCTGGGGACGCTCGGACCAGGGATTCTGCCGATTTGCGGTCCAGAAGGCCCGTGTGGACATTGATCAAGAGACTGGATTCTCTCTTCACCTGCGCGATCGCATCCAGGTAAGGTCCCAACGGAATCCTTCCGTTTCGGTCGCATCCTCCGCTGATGAGGAGCCCGTTGCCGTTTCTCGATGCGAGACCGCGCGCATGTCTTAGCAACGCGTCGGGATCTGCGACAGGGATCATCTGTTTCAGATATCTTCCGCGACAGTGATCACATTGGAGTCCACACTGCGTCCCGGTGACAGAGATCGAGGGAAATTTCGAGCCAGGCTGGAAGACGACGATCTTGTTCAGCATCTCAAGATCTAATGTCTTTGGAGGCAAAAGCTTTATTCGGTTGATACTGTTCCTCGTGCTCGGAGATACGATGAAAGCATTCAGAGCGATTGGTTCTTTCAAGATCAGCAGTCGTGGATGGCAGAAATTCAACGTCGAGATTGCAGCCGAGGATGAGAAAGCTGCGACGGAGAGGTTGATGTCAAACCTAGGGAGCCATCATCGCGTCGGCAGGCGTGACATTAGAGTGAACGAGGTAACTCCGATTTCTCTAGAAAGCGTCACAGACCCAATCGTCAGGCATTTGATCGGGGGACAGTGATGGACGAAAGAGAGTTGCAACAGTCTCTGGCGTCCCTCGAACTATTGCGAACTCAACTTCAGAGCCTTGCGGAACAGCAACAGATCATTCAATTGTCGTTAGAGGAGAACTCGAGGGCGAAGGAGACCCTGCTGAGCCTCAAAGACGCGCCAGTCGATTCCGATATCCTCGTCCCGATCGGCGGCAGCTCCTTCGCTTTCACGAAAGTGGGATCGAACTCCAGAGTGATAATCGGGGTCGGTAGTGGCATTTCGATCGAGGAGCCTATCGATGAAGCGGTGAAGATGATAGATTCGAGGATCAAGGAGATGGTTGAGACTTTCAACAAGCTGGGAGAGAGGAGGTCCTCCATCGAGACACAGAGCTCCAAGCTCTCTCAACAGGTGCAGCAGGAATACCAGAGGATGCAGAAGCGATCCTAGGACCGGTGGTCCGATTGTTTGAGTCGCTTAAGAAGAAACTCTTTGGCCTGAAGAAGAAGGCGACCGAAGTTGCTCCAGAGCAAGAGAAGATAATAGGCGCCAGTAGAAGGGACATAGATGAGAGCACGCTTGACGAGCTACTGTGGGATTTGGAGGTAATACTGCTCGAGGCGGACGTCGCCTTGCCTGTCGTCGAGGAGATGAAGGACAGCGTCAAGACCAGTCTTCTGGGCAAGAGGGTGGACAAGAAGTACGATGTATCGGACGCTGTGGAGATCGCGCTCAAGGGTGCGGTAGAGGCCGTTCTGAAGGACAACGAGTTCGACTTCGACGCTTCCGTGAAGTCAAGGACCAGACCCGTTGTCATCATGTTCGTTGGTATCAACGGAACAGGCAAGACAACTGCCATAGCGAAGATCGCCAACCGCCTTCAGAAGATGGGGATGAGCTCGGTACTGTCCGCATCGGACACGTTCCGAGCAGGAGCGATCGAACAGCTAACGATCCATGGGGACAGACTCGGCTGCAGAGTGATAAAGCATAAAGCTGGAAGCGACCCCGCTGCGGTCGCGTACGACGCGGTCGAGCACGCCAAAGCGAGAAAAAGGGACGTCGTGCTGGTCGATACGGCGGGAAGGATGCAGACGAACGTGAATTTGATGGACGAGATGAAGAAGATAAAGAAGGTCATCAAGCCGGACCTTGTCATTTTCGTGGGGGACGCCTTAGCGGGCAATGACGCCGTCGAGCAGGCCAAGACCTTCGACGATGAGGTCGGGATAGATGCCGTGATTCTGACGAAGATCGATGCGGATGCCCGAGGCGGCGCCGCTCTCTCGATCGCGCACGCGGTTCACAAGCCGATCGCGTTCGTTTCTACTGGACAGGATTACGAATCATTAGTGAGGTTCGATAGCAAGTGGATGGTCGACAGGCTCTTCTCCGAGAAGGGACAGGCCGCGTGATCTACCGGAAAGTCGAAGCCATCATTGAGTCCGCGTGACAGATCGCGGTGATCGCATCGATAGAGCGGTGCAATCGGCGAGTTGCGGCAATTGCTACAGTCCACTTATCTGATTCGGGTAGCAGAGCGATGCCATCAGCACCGCGAAGACCTTCGCGTCGGAGACCATGTTCTCGATCTTCGAGTACTCGTTCACGCTGTGAGCGTTCTCGTCGACCGTCTGCCACGCATAGGCCTCGAAGCCAGCGAGCCGGAACAGATTCGCGCACGTTCCTCCGCCGATGCCTCTCGCGACAGGCTCGATGCTCTTCACGGCCCTTACCGCTTGCACCAGCGACTTCATTCCCTCGGAATCGATGCCTGAAGGAGGCCCGCCCTTGGTCATCTGTTCCGTCGAAAGCTCGATGTCCGCGCCGGTCCGATCTTCGAAGACCTTGGCGATCCTCTTGATGGTCTTCATGACCTCCTCGAGATCGTATTGCGGCAGCAATCTCATGTCGATGTAAAAGACATCCTCGCCTGGAACGGTGTTTATGTTCCCCACGGTCTGATGGCGTTTCGTCGGCTCGAAGGTCGAGTTAGGGGGTATGAAGATGTTGTCGGTCTTCCCATATTTCTGAGACAGGTGGTCTAGCAGGAAGATCATGAACTGGGACCCGACCTTCATCGCGTTGATCCCTTTCTCCGGTGTCGAAGCATGCGTCTGTTTTCCCTCAACGGTGACCTTGAGCCACATGACGGATTTCTCGGCGACCTCTATGACCGATCCGTCCGGGACCCCGTAATCGGGGACGTAAATGATGTCGCCGCTTCTGAAGACCCCCTCCCGGATCAGGAACTTGATGCCCTTATCGCTCCCCCGCTCCTCGTCCGCCACGATCGCCAGGCCCATCGTCCTTTCCCCGTCCAGGGAAAGCTCGTTCAAGGCTTTCGCCGCAAACAGCGAGGCGATTATGGCCTGTCCGTTGTCCTCGGCTCCAAGTCCGTACAGCTTTCCTTCGACGACTCTCGGCGAGAAAGGAGGATAGGCCCACGCGTCAAGGTCGCCGGGAGTCACAGTGTCCATGTGCGTGACGATCCACGCGGTCTGGTCCATCGACCCCCTCTTCCTGGCCACAATGTTCGGTCTAAGGCGAAGGCGAACTCTTTCGTCGAGGGCGTCGAACATCTCGACATCTTCGAACCCGCAACGCTTCACCAGTTCCTTCAGATACCTTGCTCGCTCGAACTCACCGTCCCCACCGTTCTCAGGGCCGATGGCTGGGATGCGCAGGAGCTCGCCCAGCTCCCCGATCATTTCCTCCTTGTGAGCGTCGATGGACGAAAGTATCTGCTCTATGGATGACATGAAACTCCTCGACATTGAAGCGTATTGTGCATATTAAATTATTGTCTGGTGTTTATTGTGATGTGCAACTGAGCCTGAGACGACCCGTCAGGTCGCGACAAATGGGTGCCGCGCCGGGCGACTATGGGTAGGTGTGAAAGCCTTTACCGGTCTTCCTGCCGAGCCAGCCAGCCTGAACATACCTTCTGAGCAGAGGACAGGGACGGTACTTAGGATCGCCGTACTCGGTGTAAAGCACTTCCATGATGCTGAGGCAAACATCAAGACCGACCAGATCCCCAAGTTCCAAAGGACCCATCGGGTGGTTCGCTCCCAACTTCATCACCTGGTCGATCGTCTCTGCGCTGGCCACGCCTTCCATCAGACAATAGGCCGCGTCGTTGATCATCGGGACGAGCATTCGATTCAGAGCGAACCCGGGAAAGTCGCCGACTTCCATCGGGGTCTTGCCCATCCTCGTCGCGAGCGATTTGACCGTCTCCGCAGTCTCCTTGGAAGTCTGGATCGCTCTAATGACCTCGACGAGCTTCATGACCTGAACTGGGTTGATGAAGTGCATTCCAATCACCCTGTCTGGCCTCTTCGTCGCAGCCGCCAGTTCCGTTATCGGGATCGATGAAGTGTTCGACGCTATGATGGTGCCGGGACGGCATATCCTGTCCAGGGCGCTCAGCACTTCCTTCTTCGTCCTCTTATCCTCAATGACCGCTTCAATAACAACATCGGAATCGGCCAGGTCCTCGAGCGACAGCGTTCCCCTTACTCGAGAGAGCACTGTGACCTTCTCATCTTCGGTCATCTTGCCCTTCTCTACCGCCTTCGAGAGACTCTTCTCGATCCTGCTCATCCCACCACGAACGAATGATTCCTCGACGTCGTGCATCACGACCTGGAATCCCGCTTGAGCCGCGATCTGAGCGATGCCGCTCCCCATAGTGCCCGCTCCTACGATCCCGATACTCTTGAGCTCGACCTCAGCCCCCATTGTCTTACCCCCAGTACATGACTCCAATATGCATTCTCATCTCTTGACCATCATTGCCACGGCGTTTCCGCCGCCTAGACAGATCGTCACCAGGCCCGTCCTGGCATCTCGACCCTTCATCGCGTACAGGAGCGTCGTGAGCACCCTCGCTCCGCTGCATCCGATTGGATGACCCAATGCGACCGCACCACCGTGGACGTTGAATCTGTCGTCTGGCACTCCGAGTTCTCGTTTCACAGCGACGGAGGCCGTCGCAAAAGCCTCGTTGTGCTCGAACAGATCAATGTCATCGATCTTCATCTTCGTCTTCTTCAGCAGGGCCCTGGCCGTTGGAATCGGCGCCTCCATGATATGCTCCGGCTTGACGCCCCCGGTGTTGTAGTCTACGATCGTCGCCATCGGCTCGATGCCGTGCCTGTCGGCGAATTCCCTCGACGCGATGACGACCGCCGCCGCCCCGTCGCTGATCTGTGAGGAGTTGCCGACCGTGACCAACCCCCCCTCCTTGAAATATGGCTTCAGCTTGGCCAGGCTCTCAACGGAAATGTCGGATCTGATGCCTTCATCGACCTTCAGATCAACGCTCTCTTTCTTGCCCTTGACCTTGAACGGGAGTATCTCCGCGTCGAACTCTCCATTCTTTGTGGCGGCAAGTGCCTTCATATGGCTCTGATAAGACAGGAGGTCGGCTTCTTCACGAGTGACATGGTAGCGTTCGGCCACTATCTCACCAGTGACGCCCATCAGCATACCGGCTATCGAATCATAGAGGCCGTCGTGGATGAGATGATCGATCAATTTGTCATCGTTGAGCCTATACCCCCATCTCGCCTTCTTCAGAAGATATGGGGCGGCGCTCATGTTCTCCATACCACCCGCGACCACGACATCGTGCTCCTCGCTTCTGATGGCGTTGGCAGCGACCATGACAGCCTTCAATCCGGAGCCGCACAGCTTGTTGATGTTCAGTGCCCCGGCTTCCATAGGTAGACCTCCTTTTATCGCCGCTTGTCTGGCGGGGTTCTGCCCTGCACCCGCTGGTAGGCATATTCCCATAATACATTCCTTGACGCTCGATGGCTCGATTCTTGCCCTCTTGACGGACTCCCTTATGACCGCCGCCCCAAGGTCAGTGACTGGGGTCTCAGTAAGGGCTCCACCGAACTTTCCCACTGCTGTCCGAACCGCGCTGAGTATGACGACTTCTTTCATCTAACTGTCCTCCAATAGCAGACGTTGTCTACCCAATGGACAAGGCAACGGGACTATTGCGTGGTCAATATTTGAATGTTGTTGGAGGGCTACTGGAGATGATGCCGACACCATCATTCCGCCATCATGCGCTTGAGAGGTTTGCTCAGGTGCCTGCGCGAGCAGACGGGGGGTTCGTACCACCCTTCGTCAATGGACCTGGGCACCCGAACGAGTCGCGCATCAGACTCCGACGCCCTACCGCCGCATCGGCGACATCTGTAACCCTGCATCGCGCCGATCGACTTCATACGCTTCCCGCACGTCGTGCAAATGGGGTTCCCCTCCTTCCGCCAGGATTCGACGAGGGAAATGATCTTCAGTTTCTCGATGTTGAGCGTCCTCGGATTCTCTCTCAGCTCGCCGATGACAACGATCCGATCCCCGGCCGCCAGCAAACGAACCGCATCTCTGAAGTGCTTCGATGGTTCGTAGGCGGCGCAGTCCAGCGGCCGCGCTCCGTGGACCGGGTCCAATTTGAAAATGACGTGGCCGCCCTTGCGCGTCTCGGGAGCTGAGGACACCAGGCCTTCCACGAAGTAAGATCTGTTCGGCATCAGCTGGCCCCATTTTCGGATCACGTGGTCGTCTGTCCCCTGGTTCGTCAAGAATAGGATCCAACGGGCGATCGGCTCGCTATCGATCGACGACAACGCGAGAGGCAGGTCATCAGGCGAGTCGCCTCTTATGCCAAATAGCACGGGGCATGGCGATTTCGGTACTATGGCCGGCCTTCTCCCGACCTGGTCGAAATTATTGAAGGTGGACGGGAACTTCAGATCCAGTGCTTCTACCGCCTCCGCGGAGACGGCCCTTTCGCTGCCCCACCGATTCTCTTCTCGGTATGTGAGGACCTCGAACGTTCTGTCCCGGGGCCTCCATGCCATGGCGGCAGAGGCTCCGATCACCCCTCTACCTCCTGCGAGCTCGATCGTCCGCCCGCCAATCCTATTCAATTCGTCGAGGACGTTCCGTTTCTCAACGATGCCCCTTACCGCCGACCAGTAGAGGCCCTGTCTCGGCTTTCTCAGAGAGGCGACCAGCCCGGGACTCGCGTTCTCCTCGACGCGCGACCATTTCCGCAATAATTCCTCGCCTCTCCTAAGAACGACTTCCATGTCAGCGGGCCGGCCGCATCTTGAATATGAATAGAGGGGCACCTTCCCAATTCTCCCGCTGAGTCTCCGCGTTCCGAGGCCACTTCCGAACCTCAGACAGACGGCGCCGTTGCCCCTTGTCTTCCATGGAACGGCGGGGTTAAGCCTGACCAAACGTGGCAGACCTATGAGGTCATATTCTTCGAGGCTCCGAACCATCTCGGTCGCGAGGAATGTGGTGCACATCCCCTCAATGGAATCGGTGTCGTCGAAGGCTACGTACATCGGTCTGTCCTCTTTGTTCCGGGGTCCTACACCCGGGAACGGACATTAATCTTTTCCTCAGGGAGAAGAGGGTCCCTGGGCCTGGACCGTTGCCCCGAACGATTCGATGATTAGAAAGGAGGGGTCGTCTTCCGTCTTCTCCCCGACCAATTCGATAATCGAACCGACTTCGGGTGGTTTCATTGCGACGTTCCTG
>Ga0315284_10010327_pt1 | contig 13303 bp, 18 predicted proteins | sample YL17G09_16_MG_FD_203696 | JGI IMG/M metagenome (GOLD analysis project Ga0315284, IMG submission 203696) | Sediment microbial communities from Yellowstone Lake, YNP, Wyoming, USA - YL17G09_16 | ecosystem: Environmental > Aquatic > Freshwater > Lake > Sediment | place: USA: Wyoming | collected...
AAAAGAGATCAATTGTATCCCCGCAGTGGGGACAGATCATCCCGCTCATGTTTTCGATGATCCCAATCACCGGCAGTTCCAGTTTTTCAATAAATTTCGCCGCCTTGATTGCATCCATTACAGCGACCTCCTGGGGGGTGGTCACGATGACCGCTCCTTTCACATTGGGGGCGAGCTGGGCAATCGTGAGTGCCTCGTCTCCGGTACCTGGCGGGAGATCGACAACAAGGTAATCAATTGATCCCCAGTTCACTTCAGCAAGGAACTGCTGGATTGCCACCATTTTCATCGGCCCCCGCCAGACAACCGGAGTACTCGTATCCGGCAGAAGGAATGCCATCGACATGACCGAAAGGTTTCCGGTCACATGGACCGGTTCGATGGTATGAGCGAGCACAGCTGGCCGCTGGTCTTCAATGCCCAGCATCTTGGGGATGTTGGGGCCATGGAAGTCCAGATCGAGCAGACCGACCTTCTTACCCTTGTTGGCAAGGGCGAACGCGAGGTTTACCGAGACGGTGGATTTTCCCACACCGCCTTTCCCGCTCAGTACGAGGATGACGTGTTTCGCATCAATCTTCGCTTTTGGCGGCAATCCTTTGGGAGCACTTTTTGGAGCATTCTGCGGTTCTCCTGAGGAACAGGTCGAACAATTTTCATCACATTCCTGAGGGGTTGTTGTTGGGTTTGCTGTCATGATAGTGTATCTTGTAGTATCTAAGTGGCGTTTGTGTGCCTTTAGTCATGCTTCTCTTCATCAGTAACCTGGGAAAGGATCTCATCAGTAGTCCCGATCTGGATGATCTTCCCGCCCCGCATCAGTGCAAGCCGGTCGCAGATGTCCCGGACAAAGTCCATGTCATGGGAAACAACGATAAAGGTCTCGTCCATCTCGTCGCGGGCATGCAGGATCGAGTGCTTGACATCCTGTTTGGTGATCGGGTCCATGGTGCCGGTCGGCTCATCAAGGATTACAAGACGCGGCTCCCTGATGAGCACCTGCGCAAGCGCGACCCGGTGTCGCTCCCCGTCAGAAAGCTCACCCGGGAACCGGTTCAGGATCTGCCGGGATTTCTCCTCGGTAAATCCTGCCATCATGAGCGTGACAACTGCTTTTCTTACTGCGAGCTCTTTGGGGAACTCGAGACCGATCGAGTCGGTCAGGTTATCAAGCACACTGCGGTGCGGGAACAGGTCGTATTCCTGGTGCAGGAGCCCGATGTATTCCTTTGCCCGTCCCCGCTGGTCAATACCGGGTTTTGTCATGTCCACCCAGTCATCCCCGATCAGGATATTCATCTCCCCGCTGGTGGGTTCGATGATGCCGGCGATAATCCGGGAGAGTGTGGTCTTACCCGCACCACTTTTGCCGATGATGCCGAAAATTTCTTTCTTCTGGACATCGAATGTCACGCTGTTGACCGCTCTGACCACGCCCCGATCAACCGAGATGTAGCGCTTGGAGACCTCCCGGGCTGCAAGAATTTTTCCGCCCAGTTCCGATGGTGCTGATTCTTCAAGCTCATGGTAGTCTTTGACAAACGTGCTGATAACGCTCTTTGGCGAACCAATGGCTGCTATACTGCCATCGGCCAGCAAGATTGCACGGTTTGCCATGTCTTCGATCACATGCGAAAAATGGGAGGTGACAACCATCCCCATGGAGTTCTTCCGTGCTGCAGCTATCAGCATGTCGTGCACCAGCCGTGCGGTCTCGGGGTCGAGCGTCCCGGTCGGTTCATCGGCAAAGAGCATAGCCGGGTTTTTTGCGAGCTGCCGGGCAAGCACAACCCGCTGCTTCTCGCCACCAGACAGGTCACGGGCGATGTGCATCATCCGGTGGGAAAGTCTTACCTGGTCGATGAGATCAGCAGCCCGGTTGATGGCATGTTCCTGGGGGTAACTGATGTCGTCAAGCGCGTGGAGAACATTCTCGATCACCCGGTCATCACCGTAGAGGGCGAACGTACGCTGGAACATGATCGCCGTCCGGTGCATGACACGGGACCTCAGTCCGTCACTCTTCTCATCCCAGAGATCAACATCAACAGCCACGAGATCGCCCCCGCACTCGGGACATTTTTTACCGGCCAGGCTCTGGATGTCCATGAAGGCGCAGCGATCGCAGGCAGCCATATGATAGATGATAGAACCTTTGGTTGGTGGCTGTTCGACCCCCCGGAGGAGGTGCATGAGCACGCTCTTTCCTGCGCCGCTCCTGCCGATGACACCCATAATTTCCCCTTCCGGGATCTCGAATGATACCTTGTTCAGGACCCGTGTATCGTCGAAGTCCATGCACAGGTCGTGGACACTTATGAATGGTTTTGGCATGATCCCCTCTCCTCAAATAAGGTTATTCTTCAGTAATCTCGCTGTTGACCGGCGTTTCCCGATCCTCTGCCTTTCTCATGCAGGTTTCAGTGCAATGTTTGCAGGGCCCCAATCCCCGCCTGATTACCCGTCCCCATGTCAGCGGTCCGGTCCCGTCAAAGTTCGGCATGGAAAATCCTCATGAATGTTCTGATTGAATTATTACACATATGAGCATAAAGATTTAAGGATCAGGTACAAAAAAAAGTAAGTGGGAGGGGGTGCCACACGGCCATCTCCCGGCCGCTACTAAGGCCCCGGCGTGCCGGTTTTCGCTCTTCCGCTTCGATCCCAGTCTGGAAATCCTTATTTCGAACCGGGCGCACCGACAACGATCTTCAGCGCAGCCGTAATTTCAGGAAGCATCTCTGCCGGGAACCCCATCACCATTTCATCATCGGCTATTCCGGAGAATTTCCTCGATCCGTCACAGCCAAGCGAGAAATTGGGTCGTCCGGTTAAATAGGTCTGGGCTGTTGCATCGGAACAGACAGACTGGATTCCGGAAAACTCTGCATGAATCCTCCCACCCAACCGGAAGAGAGAACTCTGGGCAAGTTTGAGCATGTTCCGTGGTGTCGTTACCATCATGACGACATGGGGAGTGAAAGATGTCTTTTCAAGCGGAGCATACAGCGTCGCATAGGTATCCCCGGAACCAAGATGCGGGACCCTGTCGATAGTCCTTTTACATGCAGCAGCGCTGTCATATTTTCCCAGTTTGAAGTAAAAATCACCGCTTTTTAACGTTGGCGTGATCTCCCGGAGCCCCAGAGCCCACGCACCCCCGTTACACTCGTGTTTTCCGGAGGTGGCATAGAATATTTTTCCTTCATTCCGGGCAAGGTTCACCATCGAGCAGTGCCGGATTGTTTTGTCCAGTTCCTCCATGCCAGCGGGAATATCTTCCCTGCTCATCGCGAACCTGATAGCTACTGGTGATCCTTTCAGGCTCAGTAATTTTCTGAGGGTTTCAGATGCTTCGGCATAATTAACCGGTATTTTCATGGGTTCGTTGCTCATATCGTCGCCTCAAAGCATCCCGTACCGGGAAGCCGTAATTACTCATATGAGCGAAAATACTTAAACATTGGTGAATGGACAAAAAGAGATTGACCCGCAATCTACCCGGGGACCGCCGTTCCTTCAGTTGCTACGTGTATGCACACATAAAAATTTAAGCATAGTAAACCGTCATCAAAAAGAACACTCCAGAAAATCCCTTACGTCACTCTTACCCTGGTTTGTTTTCGCAGGACTTTATTGAAGATTTCTAAGGCATCATGATCTGTGCAGAGTTCGTGATCAACCGTTCCTGGGAATCTCATTGTATGGGGATCTTCTGGAGCAGTTGCCACTGCGGAAGAACCGGAATATGTTTCACGTATTTCCGGCCTCTTTTGTACAAGATACCGGTTGATACACCTGCGTTGCGGTGTGTATACAATTATTTTTTCAATTTTTTTCACTCTGTACTGGTAGGAAAAAAACGGCCTGTAATGAATTCTGCGCAGGAATCCCGAAATAGCATGGGCAGAGGATTCATCCAGATGAAAATAGGTCCGGAATTCATAGACGGTAATCCATCGTTCCATCTCCCCGCACATTTCCATATATTGTGCAAGAAGGTCCGGAATCTCTTTATTGCGTGCCATGGTGTATTACCCTGAAGAGAAATTAAAACAATCTCATACAGAATTTTCCCTGGTTCCGATTTGGGACACGGGTACAGGCTTCCAGTTTGTCGTCTCCCGAAGCTGTGTTCTCCTCTGTCTTGCGGTGTTACATTCCCGTAATTTCAGGAGATACCGGCATTTTTTGGGATCGGACGGGTTTTCGCCCTCTTCCTGAGCGATCTTTGCGACAATGAAAGGATACTCTCTGAACGGTCCGAACTCAAGCCGACGCAGGAACGCTGATACCGTATTGCTCTGGTAGCGTGTGAGGCTGAAACGGTCACGGAGTTCATGAGCAGTGATCCACCGCTCATCGGCTGCATTCTCCTCCATATATGCTTCGAGCAGTTCAGGGATACCCTGATATTTTTTCATAGTGGCACTTCACGCGATTTTTGTATGTTCGATCTCGCATTTCCGTAAAACGGGTAGTGATCACCATCTCTTCAGGAGAGCACACGTGATACCATAAGGTTAATGCCCACTGCATTCGTGATCGGGACCATGGGTGCAGCTGCTCTCACCCTGTGCAATCTTTCCTGCCATGAAATCCTTGATTACGGTCTCGATCTTGCCCCGTACTCCAAGGAAAACCTCGATATTGTTTTCGCAGAACAGGTCCACTGCCCGTGGGCCCATGCCGCCTGCGAGGACGTGCGTGACCTTGTGCGAGGCAAGGAATGGCGGCAACTTTCCCGGCTCGTGCCCGGGGCTCTCGAGAATTTCCCGTGAGGTGATCTTTGACTTTTCGATAACGAACACTGCGTATTCAGTACAGTGGCCGAAATGCTCGGACACCATATCTCCTTCTTTTGCGATTGCAACTTTCATTAAAATAACCTCAAAAAATACCTTATTATTCCCTCAGGTGTCTGCCACCACCGAAACCATTGCCCCGTCCGCACCCGCAGGACATACCTCCCTGCCCACGACCATAGATTGGGATATTCTGTACGGAACCCTGCGCTATCGCAGGTTCGCTTCCCTCATTCGCTTTCTGCACGGGAACAGCAGATTCCTGTGCTGGTGCATCAATCTTCCGGCACCACCCGAATCCCCGTCCTGTCATAAGCCCCCTTCCGTGGGGTCCGGTTCCATTTAATCCTGGCATATGTTTGTACCCCAGTACCTGCGAAGGTACTATATTTACTCATATGCGCATAAATATTTAAAAGAGTATGTTGGGGCAAAATCTCATTGGTCGGGAGTTTCTGACATCTCGTCGCTTTTTCCGCACAGGGTCATCGAGGTCTTCGGACAAATCCCCCCGCCTTTCTTCGGGCACATATCCTGGTTCCTTTGGGGGCAGTGCCCTTCAAGCCTGCGCGTACATCCCGCCATCTGGATAGTTTTACCGTGGATAAGAGCATCAGCAATCTTGCGGCGTGTCTCGTGGATATCCCGCCAGATGGTCTTGCGGGAAACGCCAAGCACCGCTGCTGCCTGTTCCTGTTCAAGCTCCTGCAAATCGATGAGTTCCATTACTGCTATCTCTTCAGGAAGCAGCGTTACAACCTCCTCCTCTTCATTCGGGCTGCATTGCGGTGCATAACATCGCGCTGATGAGCCGCCTTCGATAGACCGGTTACTGCGTGGTCGTCCCCGCCTCCGGCAACATTCCCCCCCTTCACCGCTGGTTGTTATAGTGCATCAGCTCCTGATCAAGATTGGTTTTCAGTATTTGAATGGCTTGTGCTGCGGGAGAGTTACGTGCCCTGGTAACAGGCTTTCCCTGCCTGACCGAGTCAATAACCGTTGCATCGAAGGGGATTGTTCCAACAAGGGGAATTTTCTCCTCCGCACACCATTTACGGATAGATTCTGTGAGTGATTCATCCAGATCGAACCGGTTGATGGCAACCAGGATCCGTGGTCTGAACTGGCGGCAGACTGCCACAACCCGTTTGAGATCATGAAGTCCTGATACACTCGGTTCGGTCACAATCAGGACAACATCAACACCGCTGATGGTTGAGATGAGCGGACAACCGGTTCCCGGCGGGCCATCGATCAGGAACAGATCGCAATTACGGTCCTGCACCATGGCAGTTTTTTTCACCGCATGGACGAGCAGCCCGGAGTTACCGGCGCCCGGAACAAGACATGCATGTACTAGGTGCCCCCGTTCAGTCTGTGAATACATGACCTCCCCGGTCTGTCGTGGCTGCATAGTAATCGCTTTGACGGGACAGATATGAACGCACACGGCACAGCCCTCACAGCGGATTGGATTCACCCGATATGCATCCCCTTCAGCATGAACTGCATCGAACCGGCAGTGCATCTCGCACTCCCCGCATCCCGTGCAAACAGCTGGATCGATGACTGCGGATTTCATCCCCATGAATGGTTCGGTGCAGATTAGTTCCGGATTAAGGAGGAGAGCCAGATTCGCGGCGTCCACATCGCAGTCCGCAAGTACAAGGGTACCGGGTAGCAGATCGACAAGCGCAGCGGTGATCATCGTCTTACCCGTACCACCCTTGCCGCTGATAACCGCGAGCCGGATCATCAGTCAACTCCTGCCAATGCACAGCATTTACGATAGAGCGCGCTGAATGCTTTCATCCATTCCGGTCTCGCCCGGCAGAGGAGATCTCCCCTGCTCTGGATGGCGGCAATCCGTCGGTCAAAGGGAATGGTCATCATCACCTCAAGGTCATGGTTCGTGCAAAAATCGAGTGTTGCCTGATCCTGGCCATCGCTCCGGTTAATTACGATACCAGCCGGAATACCCAGCCGGGCAGCCACATCAACAGCCAGCTCGAGATCATGCAGGCCAAAGGGTGTTGATTCCGTAACGAGTAGACATGCATCACAGCCATCCAGCGTCTCAACGACAGGACAGGAAGTCCCGGGCGAAGCATCGCAGATTACCAGGGTATCGTTTTCTGCCATTTTTTTCGCTGCCCTGATAACCGGTACTGCATGAGGATTCCCTGCATCAAGATATCCCGTAACAAGATTAAGCCGGGGCAGTGGTGTGGCGAACGTTACGGTCCCTATTTTTTTGGGCATTTCGTGAATGGCGCTCTTCGGGCAGACCAGTGTGCACCCCCCACAGGAGTGGCAGAGTTCAGGAAAAAACAGGACACGACTGGCAAGCACGGTTATTGCGCCATACTGGCAGAATTCCCCGCACATTCCGCATCGGTCGCAGGTCTTTTCGTCAATAACCGGTACCGTAACGTTCACGTATGTTTCCGTTCCGGGTGCCGGAAAGAAGAGATGGAGATTAGGTTCCTCCACATCGCAGTCAACAAGGGTGACCTGACAGGTATGGGAGAGCGTGAAGGCGAGATTTGCAGCAACCATCGTCTTTCCGGTGCCGCCCTTTCCACTTGCAATTGCGATCTTCATTTTTTTATCTCCAGGGGAAAATCGAGGGTTAAATCCCCCAATCTGGTTATGCTGCCTTTTTTCACTTCACGGGACGGGGTTAAGGGTTTTTTTATTGAATTGCTCCAGTGCATCCCTGATAGTTCCGCCGGCACGATACACATACAGTTGGATACCTGCTGCCTGAAGCACCTCATGAGCATTCCCGCCAACCATTCCGCTGACAAGTGCTTTCACCTCATGAGCAATAATCAGCTGGGCTGCCTTTGGACCAACTCCACCGGATCCTCCGGCAAACTGGTTTTCAAGGGCTTCAAATGATCCCGTTTCCGTGTCAACGATGATAAAAAACGGTGCCCGCCCGAAACGTTCCTCTGCCAGGGCATCGAGAGTTGACCCCTGTGATGTAATACAGATTTTCATGATTCACTCACTTATTATTACTCATATGCGCAAAAATAGATAAACATGTTGTTCGTATACCTACTATTGTTCTTATATCAGTGGCTGGCACGGTAGGTGCGATTTGAAAAGACAGCATATTTTTGGTCCGGTTTCATCACGGCGTCTCGGCCGCTCACTTGGTATCGATCTCGTCCCGTTTAAAACCTGTACCTACAATTGCGTATATTGCGAATGTGGTGCGACAACTCATTGGAAAACAAAGAGAGAGATTTTTTTCCCGGTACAAGAGCTCTATACAGAACTTACGGAGTTCTTGTCGTCATCGCCCATCCTTGAATATATTACATTCTCCGGCTCCGGGGAACCCACACTGTCACTTTCAATAGGCGAGGTTATCAGGTTTTTAAAGGATAATTATCCCTCATACCGGGTTGCAGTCCTGACAAACGGCAGCCTGCTTTCTTATCCTGATGTTCGCAGGGATCTCCTCCCTGCAGATGTCGTCCTGCCCACCCTCTCAACTGTAGTAAAACAGACATTTTTGAAAATTCATCGCCCTGGTCACGGAATCTCCCTGGAGAGAATGCTTCAGGGTCTCGTGCAGTTCAGGAAGGAATATTCCGGTGAAATCTGGCTGGAGGTATTCATCATCACGGGCATCAATACTTCCGATGAGGAACTGGCGGGTCTTCGTAAAATACTAAAGGATATCAATCCGGATCGAGTCCAGTTAAACACGCTTGACCGTCCAGGTACAGAGGAGTGGGTGCTTCCGGCAACCAGGAAAGAACTCGACCGTGTGGAAACAATGCTGGATTTCGCAACAGCTGAAAAAGTGGAACGATCCCCTCATAGCACCATGAAGACTTTGTATCCCGAAGACCCGGTTAAGCAGATCTATGAGCTGCTCAAACGACGCCCCTGCACAGTTGACGACATCGTCTCCACAACCGGCCTTCGTACAATCGAAGTCGTAAAGATCCTTCGGGAAATAGCCGCAACAACTGACCTTTTAACAAAAAGAGAGGCACGCGGGCTCTTTTATTATTTCAGGAAGTGATACCGGTGTCATTCGCAAGGAGAAACTGCCTTTTTTTACCCATACAGGATTGGTTCAGGGATGAATCAGAATGATTCTTTATGGCAATTCTTCAGCCCCAGATCGGGTCATCACCAAACCGGCTCATCCAGAATTCCCGGGAATTATAGTCAGTGCCCTTCCTTATATCCTCTGCCCGAAATGACAATTCAAAGTTCATGCCGTAATTCACCAGAATATCATAAGCCTCTTTTATCCGAATGAATGTGGTATGGGAAAGTTCAGGATCATGCTGCGAGACATCCGGGTGCCACTCTTTGACCAGTTCACGGAACCGGGCATGTAACCCGTTAAGGCTTTCCCTGCCAGTAATACCAAGCACTTCAGCAGCTTCGGGAATGGTCATGGTGGATCGGGTTGTCATCGGATGACTGTTGGTGGGCATATGATAAAAATATCCGGTTTTTAATTAAACCCAGGGATTCTCTAATCATACGCGAGCCTGGTCTTCTCGTCCGTAAGTGTTGGTGCAAGTTTCTCTTTCCACATTTTCGGATCCCACGAACCAAGATTCTGGTGAGTTAGGTAATACTTCTGGGGGATCGGGTGCGTGCCCACAACCACGTCCATCCGGTATTTTTCCTTAATGAACCGGGAAAAATAGGAAATCCGGGGGCAGGGCGGGTACCCAACAATCAGGCAAGTGGCAAGGTGGATAATTTCCGCACCATTGTTCTTCATCTCCTGCGGTACGTACTCGACATTCCCGCCGGGACACCCGTTGCAGGTAGCAAACCCGACCAACTCCACATCTTTTCCTTTATATCGTGCAAAAGCACCTTCGCGGTTGCGCATTGCCCGCAGGCATTTACCCCCGGCACAGGTCCGGTACCGGTCACAGATGATGATTCCCAGTTTAATAACATCTCCCATGGTTAGATCTCCTGGTGCAAGATATTCGGATAGTTACTCTATAATTCACAAGAGGAATATGCTCTTCATCGCGAAACGGGAACCTCAATTGAACCTGCTATTCAGCCATCATCTGGGAGAGTTATCTTCAATGGGTTCCGTTTGAATTACCAAAAAAACTGATTTCCTCTTTGGTTATTTCATCACTTCATCAAGCTGGGCCTTTCCATAAACATAGGCAGGCATACCCGAGAGAAGGAAGGTGACCCGGAGCGCCTCTTCAACTTCCGCTTTGGTGACTCCAAGATTTGCGGCTCCTGCTATCTGGGCATGAACTGCATGCTGGTCGCGGAGGGCTGCAGCAATCGCAATAGCGATTAACTTCTTGGTTTTTCGAGTCAGGACTCCATCATCCCAGATATGCCCCTCCATTTTCATCACAAGCTCATACATCTTAGGCTCTTTTTCGGTCAATTCTCTGAAGAATTTGGGTACTTTTCCAATCTTCTTTTCCAATTCTTTCAGTTCTTTGTCTGTTTTCTTTTTAACCATCGTCAATCCCACTCCAGTTAAATTATATTTGTTGTTTATTATATCGAGTTCTCTGACAGGAATCTGGTACTATTATTGACAGCGTGGTCCATGCCCGCAGCGGTGGGGTGCGTTGTGCACAGCATCATCGGATTGGCAACAGCAGGAATTACCGAATTTTAAGGTTGATGTGCAGGCTTCCCGGTGGCTGACATCTCCTGCATCCTGTTCGTGTATTTCACCGCATGCGCAGGTGTGTTCATCGATGCACCCTCGTTGTTCGGGGGCAGCTGATTCAGTGTTGTTGATTGTGCGTTTGGTTGGTTCTTGCATGGTGTCACCAGGCGTACGGTCTCCCGTACCTTAATTACACATATGCGCATAAATCATTTAAACACTGGTACTTTGACATACGAGACAATTCCGCGTTCCCTCGTAAGGTTCAGATAAAGGTTCAGATAAAGGTTCAATCATGGTTCAATCATGGTTCCGCGACAAGCAAAAGAACTAATCCCGTCCGGGTCAGATGGTGTGTTGTGACCCCGCAGCTTTCCCTTACGGTTCTGGTCGATAATACTACCCTCACCGACCGGTATTTTGGCGGTGAACCCGGCCTTTCGCTCCTGATTGAGACTGAAGGGAAAAAGATCCTGTTTGACACCGGCTATTCAGACCTTTTTTTACAGAATGCCGCAAAGAGGGGAATCTCTCTGCTCGACCTGGATATGGTCGTGCTCTCGCATGGGCACCTGGACCATAGCGGGGGACTGTTCCCGCTCATACGGCACATGACCCGCTCAATAATCGAGGGAATTCCGGTAAAGAAACCATTGCTGGTTGCCCATCCCTGGTGTTTTTATCCCCGCCCGAAATTCCCGGTTCCCGATACCGGGACGGTGCTGTCAGAGCAGGATCTGTCACGGTTCTTTGACGTGTGCACTACCACGGCTCCGCGGTATCTTACTCCAAACCTTGTCTTTTTGGGGGAGATTGAACGGAACTTTGATTACGAGCAAACCGATCCGGGGGTGCGAAAAATACTTATGCCCGATGGATCTGTCAAAGAGGATCATATCCTTGACGATTCTGCGCTGGCCTTCAGGACGGGTGAGGAACTGGTGATTGTCACCGGTTGCTCGCATGCTGGTATCTGTAATATTGTAGAACAGGCTCGATCGGTATGCGGTGAACAACGGGTTATTGACATCATAGGCGGGCTCCATCTTCTCAAACCCTCCACGGTACGTCTCAAAAAGACAGGTGAGTATTTGCGGAACCTTCAGTTGAAATCCCTGCATGCCTGTCACTGCACATCGCTCTCATCAAAAATAGTCCTTGCGGGGTATTGTCCCGTGCAGGAAGTGGGTGCCGGTTTGAAGCTCGAATGGTAGAATGGTGCTCACTTTTCCCAAATTTTTCCCTCTACGGTAACCTCTTTTGAACAGGGAATTGAATTCCTACGAAGTCTCGCGCTCCTCTTTTCCTTTCGGGTTCAACGCCCTGTTGATATGGCGGAAAAATTTCCAGTGCAGGAGCAGGTGGATGATCAAAAGGGCAGCAAATATCAGGCTCGTGTTATTATGCATTGTAACCCACTGGTTTTTTGCAATCCCAAGGTACGTCAACCAGCCGCTGCCCCGCCCGCCACCTTCTGGAAACACGAGATACAGGACAAGCCCGGAAACAAGTGACGGGATGAAGGTGATAAGGCAGCCGATGTCCACAAGTGCGTTGATGGTAATGCGTTTCATGATAAACCTCAGATCTTATCTGGATTGTGCTGGCAAAAATATTTTCCGGAATCCTGCTTACGTCATCTCGATGCATTCGAATCCGGTCTTGGTGAACGCTTCCTAGCGTTAATAATTTGTAGAATAGGAATCAAAGAGCTATACAGACGGTGAGAAACATTATGGTAAAAAAATACAAGTCATCAGTAAATGTAGAATCCAAAGCACTAGGGGAAGAAGTGACTATAGCATCAGGAGAAGAACTGAATATACCCTCACGCGAAGGTGGGATAATTGATTTTTACTATTTTTTTAATGGGATAGGAATCCTCATAGGGATCAGTTTTATTATTGTTGGCATTCTCCGTTACGTATTTCAGATACTATAAATTCCACGAATCATCACTTTTTTCTCGGATATAATTGTTCAAACAGTTGCGAGGAGCTTGCCTTCGTTTAATTTACCTATTTTTATAGTACTCTTCCCGAAAAAATGACCCTCATATTGGTGTTCTGGCAGGGTTTACGGGTGCCCGATGGCATAAAATAGGTGGCAAAATACAGCTCGATTTAAAGGGCCTTACAAGCCAATAGGTGAGGTGCAAATCTGCCGTATTTTGACAAACAGAGCGATTATTAAGCGTATTCTCCACAGGAACTGAAAAGGAGAGTTTTACGGGAGTTTCCCTACAGCATGTGAGAATTGAGGAAGGAATTGGAGCCCGTATAGGGCTTATTTTCCCCTGGATCTACATACCTGATTTTTAGTACATTATGAACGTTCACCACCTTTTTGGCGTACTCTCCGGCATAAGGTATACAGACAAATTTACGATTCCGGACACGTGCCCGGTGCTCAGCAACCATCTCGCCACAGCTGGCACATTGAACGGACGTGAAGATCGTTGACCTGACCGGAATCTCCGGTTTGCACTCCTAATCTGAACCGGTAATCGATTCTTAATTAAAAAAAAAGAGATTGATGTGATCTTACCTTGATGGTATGATCAGTGAGCGCTCTCCAGCGGGCATGAACTCGCGGATTGCACCCTTCGCGAACTCGCGACGGATTTCTGAGAAGTCGAACTTCAGCGACGGGTCGGCGAAGGTGATCTTCATCAGTGGGTTTAGGGTCCATGCATCTCCGCGGGCAATGTGGGAGGCGCCGGCAATTGCTGCGTACTCTCCCTGGTGACCGACGTTCATTGCATAGTTCGGGTAGTTCGGTCCACGGAGCTCGCCGAGTAATCCCTCGTCGGGACGGATCGACATGGAGTTTGCGGAACCGCACTGGTCCT
>Ga0315284_10010328_pt1 | contig 13303 bp, 12 predicted proteins | sample YL17G09_16_MG_FD_203696 | JGI IMG/M metagenome (GOLD analysis project Ga0315284, IMG submission 203696) | Sediment microbial communities from Yellowstone Lake, YNP, Wyoming, USA - YL17G09_16 | ecosystem: Environmental > Aquatic > Freshwater > Lake > Sediment | place: USA: Wyoming | collected...
GCCGCATCAGGGGTGCTGGACATGCGTCGCGTCCGGGCCGTGCCTGGGCTCGTGCATCGGCTTGGGTTGCAGCGCCAGGTAGACGGCCGCCAGGCCGAAGGCGATGAGGATGACGGCGGTGAAGATGGGCAGCCGCCGCCGCAGCGGCCCCAGCGCCCGCTGCGCCACCAGCCCGAAGCCGGCCATCACCGGCAGCGTGCCGGCCCAGAAGACCGCCATCACGCCGAGCCCCGAGGCCCACGAGCCGGTGCCCGCCGCGACCGCCACGAAGCCGTAGAGGAAGCCGCACGGCAAGAGCGTGGTGAGCAGGCCCAGCGCCAGCCCCCGCGCCTCCGGCGGCTGCGCGTGCAGGGCGCGCACCGCGCCGGCGATGCGCCGGCGCGCGAACGAGGCCGCACCGCCCTCCGGCAGGCGCACGCCCGCCGCGCTGAGCAGCATCGCCCCGCCCCACGCGAGCATGACCGCCCCGGCCAGCACGGCGGCGGCGCGGGACACGCCGGCGGCCGCGCCCATGCGGTCCACGCCCGCGCCGACGGCGCCGGCGATCGCGCCGAGCACCAGATACGACACCAGCCGCCCGCCGTTGTAGGCGACGTGCGCCCGCCACCGCGGCCGCTCGCCGGTGCCCGAGTAGAAACAGACGAACGGCCCGCACATGCCCGCGCAGTGCGGGCTGCCGAGCAGGCTGGCTACCAGCACACCGCCGATCAGGGCCGCCGTCATGGCGCCGGAGCCCCTGCCCGCCCCGCCGCCTCGCGGCGCAGCGACTGGGTGAAGCGCTCCGCGCCGCGCGTCACCTCGAAGCGCAGCTCCCACATCCCGAGCCGGCGCAGGGGCAGCGTGGCGGCGTAGGCGCCGTCGCCGCCCGGCGCCAGCGCGGCCGCCACCGGATGAGCGGCGTCGCGGTTGTGCACCGCCTCGACGCGCACCACGGCCCCGGCCAGCGGGGCGCCGGCGCGGTCGGTGAGGCGCACGGTCAGCGTCGCCCCCGCGGGCGTGACCGTGCCCAGGCCGGCCTCCAGCTGCCAGCCCAGCGCTGCGTTGCGGCGCGCCTGCGCCATGGTCGAGTCCCAGCCCACGGCGCGCCGGTAGTAGTCGCGCTCCACCACGGCCGCGCCGGGATCGCGCGCCAGATAGTAGATGAGCACGTTGGCGCCGATGGTCACGACCAGTACGGCGACCACGGCCAGGGGCCAGAGCTTCGCGGCGCGCATCAGGGCTCGCCCTCCTCTTCTTCCTCCGGGCCCACCAGCCGGTACGGCGACGCCTCCGCGAACCGGCCGGCGCTGCCCGTCAGCCGGAACGCGACCTCGCGCACGCCCTCGTGGAAGGCGTCGGCCGGCGCCATGACGAAGACGCTGGTCGTGGCCGACTTGCCGGCCGGCACCGGCAGCGGGTTCTGGGGCGCGATCAGGGTGGCCCCGGGAGCCCCCAGCAGCTCGATGCGGTAGCTCTGCTCCGCGCCGGCCCGGTTGGCCACCTTGATGCGCACCTGGTTGAGCACCCGGCCGTCGGGGGCGAGCGTGTAGGGCGCGCCGATGCCGCGCAGCAGGGTCACGTCGGTGTCGCCGCGCGTGCCCACGACCCACACGATGAGCCCGAGGCTGACCGCCAGCGCCGCCGGGTAGAGCACGACGCGCGGCCGCAGCCGCCGCGACGCCCGGCCCTCGAAGCCGTCCTGCGAGCCGTAGCGGATGAGGCCCGGCGGCTTGCCGACGCGCGCCATCACCGTGTCGCACGCGTCCATGCACTGCGTGCAGTGGATGCACTCCATCTGCAACCCGTCGCGGATGTCGATGCCGGTCGGGCAGGTCTGGACGCACAGCTTGCAATCGACGCAATCGCCGGCCTCGGCCGGGCGGCCCACCAGGCCCTTGCGCCGCGGCTCGCCGCGCGCGCGGTCGTAGCCGACGATCAGCGAGCGGCGGTCGAGCAGCACCGACTGCAGGCGCCCGTACGGGCAGGCCACCAGGCAGGTCTGCTCGCGGAAGTAGGCGAAGTCGAAGAAGATGAGCGCCGTGGTGCAGGCCATGACCAGGAACGACGTGGGGTGCTCGACCGGCGAGCGGCGCATCCAGGTCAGCAGCTCCCCGACCGGGACGAAGTAGGCGAGGAAGATGTGCGCCAGGATCAATGCGAGAACCAGGTAGACGACGTGCTTGACCATCCGGCGCGACGCCCAGAGACCCCGCGCGTCCAGCCGCTGCGAGCCGCGCCAGCCGCCCTCCACCAGCCGCTCGACCGGCCGGAAGAGGAACTCCATGTACACCGTCTGCGGACAGCCCCAGCCGCACCAGACGCGCCCGAGCAGGGCGGTGAGGAAGAAGATGAAGAAGAACGCGCCCACGAACAGCAGCATGAACAGCAGCATGTCGGTGGGCAGGAAGGTGGTGCCGAAGAGCGTGAACTGGCGGCGCTCGATGTCGAGCAGGATGACCGGCTTGCCGCCGATCTTGACGTACGGGATCAGGACGAAGAGGAGGATGAGGGCGTAGGCGACGGCGCGCCGCGTGCGCAGGAAGCGCCCCGGGGACGGGCGCGGCCGCAGCCAGCGGCGCGACCCGTCCGGGTTGAGCGTCGAGAGGACGCGCTCGGCCGCCTGCCTGGGTGCGGTCTCGGTTGCCAAGATGGGTGCGTCTCCGATCGGCCTGCGTGGGATCACCGGACCGGCGAGCGGCCCGGCGCCGCTGCTCGTCGCCCGCTACTTCGCCGTCCCCGGCGCCGCCGCGTCTCCCGGCGCCGCCTCTCCGGCCTTGACGCCTTGCGGCGCCTTGGGGTTGGCCGGCGTGGTCCCGCGCAGGGTGACCACGTAGGCCACCACGGCCTCGACCTGCTCGGGTTTGAGTACCGCGTTCCAGGCCGGCATGCCCTTGTCGAGGACGCCGTTCTGCACCGTGCCGAGGAGGTTCAGCGGGGCGCCGCCGTGGATCCAGTAATCGTCGGTGAGGTTGGGCCCGATGACGCCGCCGCCGTCGGCGCCGTGGCACGCCGCGCAGTTGGTGGTGAAGGTGGTCCGGCCGAGCGCCAGCTTGGCCGGGTCCTGGGCGGCGGCCAGCAGGTCGGCCTCGCTCAGCGCCACGGCCGGCGCCGAGGGCGCTCCGTACTTGGCCTGCGCCCGCGCGAGGTCGGCCTGGTAGGCGGCGATGCGCCCCTTGCCCGAGCCGAGGCCCGGCACGTTGAGCCAGTAGAGCACGGCGAAGGCGATGGTGGCCCAGAAGATGTAGACCCACCATCCCGGCATCGGGTTGTCGTACTCCCGGATGCCGTCGTAGTCGTGCTCGAGGATGCGGTCCGGCTCGGGGCGCCGGCGCCCCCCGGCCGCGGCCCCCGGCTCCGGGCTCTGCGTCGGATCGCTCATCGCTTCACTCCCGGGCGCGCTCTCGCGTCGTCGCCGTCGTCGAGCGGCAGGCGGCTCGCCTCGTCCATCTCGCGCTTGCGCCACGGCGCGAAGATCCGCAGCACGATGGCCACGAAGACCGCCATGAACAGGATCATGGCGACCACGGCGTAGCCGGCCAGGCCGGAGTTGCTCATCACGTCGGTCAGGGTCACGTCACCGCGCCCCGGCGGGCGCCGCCGACATCGCTGCCGGGGCCTGCGCCCCCGCCCCGCCCTTCTTGATGTCCGTCCCCAGGCGCTGCAGGTACGCGATCAGCGCCGTGATCTCCTTGTCCTCGAGCCGGCGCCGGTCACCCTGCTCGACGATGCGCGCCGCCACCTCGCGGGCCTGCGCCCGGGCCATCTCCGGAGCGCGGTTCACCGCCTCGCCGTAAGGCACGCCGAGCATCGCCATGGCGTCCACCTTGGCCTGGATGCCGGCGAAGTCGAGGGGCGTGGTCAGCAGGCCGGGATAAGCGGGCATGATCGACTTGGGCGTGATCGAGCGCGGCTTCTCCATGTGCCGCACGTGCCACAGGTCCGGGTACCTGCCGCCCTCGCGCGCCAGGTCGGGGCCGATGCGCCGCGAGCCCCACAGGAACGGGTGGTCGTAGACGAACTCGCCCGGCTTGGAGTACTCGCCGTAGCGCTCGGTCTCCGGGCGCAGCGGGCGGATCATCTGCGAGTGGCAGTTGAAGCAGCCCTCGCGGATGTAGAGGTCGCGCCCGGCCAGCTCCAGCGGCGTGTAGGGCTTCACCGCCGCGATGGTCGGCACGTTGGAGCGGATGAGGAAGGTGGGCAGGATCTCGAACAGCGAGGCCACGATCACCGCCAGCGCCGTCATCACCGTGAAGGTGAGCGGCAGGCCCTCCCAGCGGCGGTGCCAGCCCAGCGAGGTGAAGCGTTTCCAGGCGCCGGCCGGCGCCGCGGCCCCGGGCTCCCGCGCGTAGCCGCGCGGCAGCGGCGGCGCCTGCACGACGGGCTCGGCGTAGCGGGCCGGCCGGGCCCGCCAGGTCATGAGGATGTTGTGCCCGCACAGCACGACGCCGCTGACGTAGAGCAGCCCGCCGAGGGCCCGCGTCCAATACATGGGCATGAGCCGCATGGTGGTCTCTATGAAGTCCGGGAACGCCAGCCGCCCGGTCTCGTCGAAGGCCCGCCACATGAGGCCCTGGGTGAGCCCGGCGGTGTAGATGGAGGTGACGTAGAGGACCATGCCGAAGAGCGCCAGCCAGAAGTGCACCTCGGCCAGCTTCTGGCTGAACAGCTTGGTCTGGAATAGGCGCGGCAGCAACCAGTAGATCATCCCGAAGGTGAGGAAGCCGTTCCAGCCCAGTGCTCCGGTGTGCACGTGCGCGATGATCCAGTCGGTGTAGTGCGCCAGGGCGTTGACGCTCTTGACCGACAGCATCGGGCCCTCGAAGGTGGCCATGCCGTAGGCGGTCACCGCCACCACGAAGAACTTGAGGACCGGATCCTCGACCACCTTGTGCCAGGCGCCGCGCAGGGTCAGCAGGCCGTTGACCATGCCGCCCCACGACGGCATCCACAGCATCACCGAGAAGATCATGCCCAGGGTCGAGGCCCACTCCGGCAGCGCCGTGTAGTGCAGGTGGTGCGGCCCCGCCCAGATGTACATGAAGACCAGCGACCAGAAGTGCAGGATGGAGAGCCGGTACGAATAGACGGGCCGCTCGGCCGCCTTGGGCATGAAGTAGTACATGAGCCCGAGGAACGGCGTGGTCAGGAAGAAGGCCACGGCGTTGTGGCCGTACCACCACTGCATGAAGGCGTCCTGCACGCCGGCGTAGATCGGGTAGCTCTTGAGGAAGCCGGCCGGCACCGACAGGTTGTTGAAGATGTGCAGGATGGCCACCGTCAGGATGCTGGCGATGTAGAACCAGATGGCCACGTAGAGGTGCCGCTCGCGCCGGCGGGCGATGGTGGCGAAGAAGTTGACCGCGAAGACCACCCACACCACCGCGATGCCGATGTCGATCGGCCACTCCAGCTCGGCGTACTCCTTGGCCTGCGTGAAGCCGCCCGGCAGGGTGAGCGCCGCCGCCACGATGATCGCCTGCCAGCCCCAGAAGTGCAGGTTGGAGAGCGTGTCCGAGAACATGCGCGTCTTGAGCAGGCGCTGCGTCGAATAGTACGCCCCGCAGAAGAAGGCGTTGCCGGCGAAGGCGAAGACCACCGCGTTGGTGTGCAGCGGGCGCAGCCGCCCGAAGGTGAGCCACGGGCCCAGGTTGAGGCCCGGCAGCACCAGCTGCAGGGCGATGAGCAGGCCCACGGTCATGCCCACCAGGCCCCACAGCCAGGTGGCGATCAGGAACTTGCGCGCGATCGCGTCGTCGTAGGTGAAGGACTCGAGCTGTGCGCTCATCACATCTCCGGAGCGGTGGTTGGTTCGGAAACCGCCGTCGAGACCCGACGCCCCCGCGGGGCGGACAAGCGAAAGCCTTGAACCGAAAGCCGGAGGAGCGCGGCGGGCTGCGCCGGCCGAGGCGACCCTGGTCGGCAATATCTAGCACGCCCCCTAGCGGCCGTCCATCCCCACGCCGTCGACGGCGGCCCCGCAGTGCGGGCAGCGCCCGCCGCGGATGCGGTTGTCGCGCAGGAAGACCGACAAGCGCGTGATCAGCGCGGCGCCGCAGGCGTGGCAGAAGGTGTTCTCGCCGCCCTCGCCCGGCACGTTGCCCTCGTACACGTAGCGCAGGCCGGCTTGCATCCCGATCTCGCGCGCCCGGCGCAGCGCCGCCACCGGCGTGGCCCGGCGATCCTGCATCCGGTAGGTGGGGTGGAACTGGGTCACGTGCCATGGCACCCCGGCGCCCACCGAGCGCACGAAGGCGGCGATCTCGCGCAGCTCCTCGTCGGAGTCGTTGAGTCCCGGCACCACCAGGGTGGTGACCTCCACCCACACGCCGAGTTCCTTGTACAGCCGGATGGCCTCGAGCACCGGGGCGAGGCGGCCGCGGCTGACGCGCCGGTAGGTCTCGTCGCGGAACGACTTGAGGTCCACGTTCACCGCGTCGAGATGCGGCGCGATCCGCCGCACCGGCTCGGGAGAGACGTAGCCGCTGGTGACGAAGACGTTCTTGAGCCCGGCGGCGCGCGCCAGAACGGCGGTGTCGTGAGCCAGCTCGTAAAAGATCGTCGGCTCGGTGTAGGTGTAGGAGATCGACTCGCAGCCGGCGGCCACGGCCGCCTCGACGATGCCGCGGGGCGTGACGGGTTCGCCGGGAATGCGGCGCTGCAGGTCGTCGAGGGAGACGCCGGACGCGGCGCCCGCCTCCCCCGCCGCCCGGTCCGCGTGGTGCGGCACGTGCTCCTTCGCCCAGTGCGCGATCTCCCAGTTCTGGCAGAAGGCGCAGCGCAGCGAGCAACCCACGGTGGCGACCGAGTAGCTGCTGGACCCCGGCTGGAAATGGAAGAGCGGCTTCTTCTCGATGGGATCGACGCTGGCCGCCACGACGCGGTCGTAGACCAGCGTGTAGAGCTTGCCGGCGTGGTGGACGCGCACTCCGCAGGCGCCGCGGTAGCCGTCCGGCAGGTTGCAGCGGTGCGGGCAGAGCGTGCACAGCACGCGCCCGCCCGGCCGGGTCTCGTAGAAGAGCGCTTCGCGCAGCGCCGGCATCGCGTATCCTCGCGGCCCGGACCGCCCGGCCAGCTCAGCGGCGGTAGCCGACCGGGATCAGGTAGAGCGGCTCGTGGTCGGGCGGCAGCTCGAGGGCGGCGCGCACGCGGTCGTCCTCGAAGGCCGCGATGGGCACGCTGGCCAGCCCCAGGACGGTCGCCTGCAGGAGCAGGTTCTGGGCGGCGTGCCCGGCCTCCATCATCGTGTAGCGCTCGCCGCGCGCGTGCCCGTACTTGCGCTCGATGCGCTCGTAGACCGCGGTGAGGACGAAGGTGACCGGGGCGTCCTGAAGCTCATCCTGGCCGAGCGCCGCCGCGGCCAGGTCGCGCCGCGGGTCGCGGTCCAGCAGGCGGCCGAGACGGTGGCCGCGCGGCTCGTAGCGGAAGAGGCCGTCGGCGCTGACCACGTACAGTTCGAGCGGATAGAGCGCGCCCGCCGAGGGCGCGGCGCGCAGGCCGTCGTCGTCGGTGATGCCCTGCAGCGCCCACAGCAGCTGCGACAGCTGCTGCTCCTCGATCCCCTGGCGCTTGTACTCCCGCACCGATCGGCGCGTGGCGATCGCCTCCTCGAGCGAGGTGCGACCGCGCGTCGAGGGCGGCGGCAGCGTGAGGATCTCCAGATACTCGGGGGGCGTGGGCATCGCCGGCTCGGACTCCTTCCCCTGGCGCGCGGGACGGCGCCGCGGCCGGCGCCCCGGCCGGCCGCGTCACCGCCGTCCCGCTACGCTTCTATTCTCGGCGCTCCGGAGCCGCCGGCGCAAGCCCGGCGCGGACTCGGCGGGCGACTACCCTCCGCGCAGCTCCTCCGCCCGCACCGGCAGCTTGCGCACCCGCTTGCCGGTGGCCGCCGCGATGGCGTTGACCACCGCCGGCGCGATCGGCGGCAGGCCGACCTCGCCGATGCCGCCGTGCGCTTCGCCGCTGGGCGCCAGGTGGACCTCGATGGCCGGGCACCGGTCGATGCGCAGCATCGGGTAATCGTCGAAGTTGCCCTGCATGACGCGGCCTTTCTCCAGGGTGATCTCGCCGAGCAGCGTCGCCGAGAGGCCGTAGACGATGCCGCTCTCCATCTGCGCGACCACCAGGTCGGGATGGATGAGCTGCCCGCAGTCCACGGCGCAGACGACGCGATCGACGCGCACGCTGCCGTCGGCGGCCACCGTCACCTCGGCCACGTGCGCCACGAAGCTGCCGAAGCTCTCGACCACCGCCAGCCCGCGCCCGCGGCCGGCCGGCAGCGGCGTGCCCCACCCCGCCTTGGCCGCCGCCAGGTCGAGCACGGCGCGGTGGCGCGGCTTCGCGGCCAGCAGCTCGCGGCGCAGGTCGAGCGGGTCGCGTCCCGCCGCCGCCGCCACCTCGTCGAGGAAGCACTCGGTGACGAAGGCGTTCTGCGAGGCGCTCACCGAGCGCCACCAGCCGAGCGGTACTCCGGGATCGTGCAGCGTCAGCTCCACCTGGAAGTGCGGGAAGGCGTACGGCAGGTTGGCCGCCACGTCGATGGAGGTCGGATCGACGCCCTCGCGCACGGCTTGCGGCGCCATCTGCGCCAGGATGCCTGGTGTCACCATGCGGTGCATCCACGCGACCGGCTGGCCGGCCGCGTCGAGGCCGGCGCGCAGCACGTTGTACGACGGCGGGCGGTAGTAGTCGTGGCGCGTGTCGTCCTCGCGCGTCCACACGACCTTCACCGGCGCCCCCACGGCCTTCGACGCCTCGACCGCGTCCACGACCCAGTCGTGCTGGTGGCCGCGCCCGAAGCCCCCGCCGGTGTACATGAGGTGGACGACCACCTTCTCCTTGGGCAGCCCGGTGACCTTCGCGGCCGTCTCCTGCACGCCGGTGGCGTTCTGCGAGCTGACCCAGACCTCGCAGGCGTCCGCCGTCACGCGCGCCGTGCAGTTGCGGGTCTCCATCGTCGCGTGCGCCACGAGCGGCGCCTGGTAGACCGCCTCGATGGTGCGCGCCGCGCTGCTCAACGCCGCGGCGCCATCGCCGCGCTTGGCCGCGACGGCTCCCGGCGCCGCCGCCAGCTCGGCGAACTTGGCCCACATCGCCGCGCTGTCGAGGGCCGCCAATGCCCCCTCGTCCCACGTGAGGCGCAGCGCTTCGAGCCCGCGCCGCGCCGCCCAGAGCGAATCCCCGACCACCGCCAGGCCGGCGGACACCGCCACCACGTCCCGCACGCCCGGCACGGCTCGCGCCGCCGCTGCGTCGAAGCCCGCCGCCTTGCCGCCGAAGACCGGGCAGCGGGCCACGACGGCGTAGAGCATCCCCGGCACCCGCGCATCCAGGCCGAAGAGCGCGCTCCCGTCCACCTTCGCCGGCCCGTCGAGGCGCGCCGGGCTGGTGCCGAGCAATCGGAAGCTCTTCGGGTCCTTGAGCGGCGGGTCCTTGGGCACGGGCAGCGCCGCCGCGCGATCCGCCAGCGCCCCGTAGCCGAGCTGGCGCCCGCTCGCCGCGTGCGTCACCGCGCCCCTCTCGGCCCGGCATGCCGCGCGGTCCGCCTTCCACTCGGCCGCCGCCGCGGCGATGAGCATCTCGCGCGCGGCCGCGCCCGCCTGGCGCAAGGGCGCGTACATCTCGCGGATGCTGGTGCTGCCGCCGGTGCCCATGTCGCCGTACTTCTCCGCCGGAACGGCCTGCTCGAAGCCCACGTCCTTCCAGTCGGCGTCCAGCTCCTCGGCGACGATCATGGGGAGTGCCGTGCGCACGCCCTGGCCCATCTCGGTGCGCCCGATCCACACCGTCACGCGGCCGTCGGGGGCCACCCGCAGCCAGGCGTTGGGCTCGAGCGCGGCCGCCGCTTCGGCCTCGGCGTCGGCCAGCGGGATGCGGAACAGGATCACCAGCCCGGCGCCGGCCACGGCACCGGCCCTGAGGAAGCCGCGGCGCGTCAGGGTCGGGGGACCGGCGGCGCCGCTCGAATTCTGGCTCGCGCTCATCGCCCGCCGCCTTTCGTCGCGCCCGCGGCGCGATGGATGGCGCGCCGGATGCGCTGGTAGGTGCCGCAGCGGCACAGGACATCGGCCATGGCGGCGTCGATGTCGGCGTCGGCGGGATCCGGATTGGCGGCGAGCAGCGCGGCCGCCGCCATGATCTGGCCCGGCTGGCAGAAGCCGCACTGCGGCACCTGATCGTCGAGCCACGCCTGCTGCACCGGGTGCAGCCGGCCGTTGCCGAGGCCCTCGATGGTGACCACGCGCTTGCCGGCGGCGTCGGCCACCGTGACCTGGCACGAGCGCGCCGCCTCGCCGTCGAGGTGCACGGTGCAGGCCCCGCAGATCCCGCGCTCGCAGCTCATCTTGGTGCCGGTGAGCCCGAGGTGGTCGCGCAGCGCCCACAGGAGCGGCAACTGCGGGTCGGCCTCGACGGTCTGCGGCTTGCCGTTGACGGTCAATCGGAAGGTGGGCATGGGCGCACTCCTTGCGCGGAGAGCCCGCGTGAGGGAAGCGGGGACCCGCCGGCCTGCCGGGTGGGAGCTCGGCAGGCGGCGGGCTGGTCGTGAGGCAGAACGGACTGCGGAGAGCGCGCGGCGCCGCTTACAGATCCGCCGACGCCTGGACCCTCCTCTCCAGCGTCTTCCAGCGCGCATCCACCTGCTTCTGGATGCGCTCGACATCCTCTTCGGTGAGGTGGCGGAAGCGCCCCTGGCGCCGGATGTAGTCCTTCACCGGCGTGCCGGCGTGCTCCATGCTGAAGCGCCAGCGCTCGCCGTCCTCCACCTCGAGCAGCGGGAACACGCGGCTCTGCACCGCCAGGCGCCCGAGCTCGATGGTCTCGTCGTCGGCCGTCTTCCAGCCGGGCGGGCAGGGCGCCAGGATCTGCAGGAAGCGCGTGCCCCTGATGGTCTTGGCCTTGCGCACCTTGGCCATCAGGTCCGCGGGATACGCCACGCAGGCGGTGGCGCCGTAAGGGATGCCATGCGCCGCCAGGATCGCCAGCAGGTCCTTCTTGGGGTGCGACTTGGGCTGCCCGGCGGGCGTCGTGGTGGTCCAGGCGCCCCACGGCGTGGCCGAGGAGCGCTGGATGCCGGTGTTCATGTACGCCTCGTTGTCGTAGCAGCAGTAGAGGATGTCGTCGTTGCGCTCGGCCGCCCCGGACAGCGCCTGGATGCCGATGTCGAAGGTGCCGCCGTCGCCGGCCCACGCCAGCACGGTGGTGTCGTCGTCGCCGCGCACCGACAGCGCCGCCTTGATGCCGGCGGCGGTGGACGCCGCGGTCTCGAAGGCCGTGTGGAAGAGCGGCACGTGCAGCGACGACTGCGGCCACGGCCCGGCGATGATCGTCCAGCAGCAGGCGGGCAGCGACACCACCGTCTTCTCCCCCAGGCCCTTGAGCACCAGGCGCATGGCCAGCGCCCCGCCGCAGCCCGGGCAGGCGAGGTGGCCGGAGTCGAGCAGCTCCTCGCGCGGGATCAAGTCCTTGATGAGAGGCTGGCTCATGCCTTCACCCCCACCCACACGTCCTCGCGCTGCGGAGCCGACTGCGGCCCCGCGACGCGGGTGCGGTTCAAGCACTCCTCGATCACGGCCGGCGTCACGTCGCGGCCGCCCAGCCCGACGATGTAGCCGTCGATGCGCGGCCGCTTCTCGCTCGGCAGGTCGTAGAGCGCGGCGCGCAGCTCCTCGGCGAAGATGCCGCTGCGCCCCGGCGAGATGTTGCGGTCGAGCACCGCCACCTGGGGCACGCCGGCCAGCTGCTGGCGCAACAGCGCGGTGGGGAACGGCCGGAACATCCGCACCTTCACCAGCCCCACCTTCTCGCCGCGCGCCCGGCACTCGTTGACCACGTGGCGCGCCGTCGAGGTCACCGTGCCCGAGGTCACCAGGACGATCTCGGCGCCCTCGGTGTGGTAGCCCTCGATGGCCCCGTAGCGGCGCCCGAAGCGCTGGTGCCACTCCTCGTCGACGCGGCGCAGCACCTCGTGCGCCTCGTCCATCGCCTCCTGCTGACGCAGGCGCATCTCCATATAGACGGCCGGCGTGGCCAGCGCCCCGAAGGTGTGCGGGTCGTCGACGTCGAGCTTGAGCTGGGCCTCGCGCCGGGGCAGGAAGGCGTCCACGTCGGCCTGATCGGGGATGTCCACCGGCTCCGAGGTGTGCGACAGGAAGAAGGCGTCGAGCACGATCATCACCGGCAGATTGACGGTCTCGGCCAGCTTGAACGCCTGGATGGTGCTGTCGAGCACCTCCTGGTTGGTCTCGCAGTAGAGCTGGATCCAGCCGGTGTCGCGCTGCGACAGCGTGTCGTTCTGGTCGGTCCAGATCGACCAGCCCGGCGCCACGGCGCGGTTGATGTCGGCCAGGACGACGGGCAGCCGGCCGCCCGCCGCCCAGTGCAGCACCTCGTGCATGAGCAGCAGGCCCTGGGCGCTGGTGGCGGTGAAGGTGCGCGTGCCGGCCGCGGAGGCGCCGATGCACGCCGCCATCGCCGAGTGCTCCGACTCCACCTTGATGAAGCGCGCCGCCAGGCGGCCGTCGCCGCACATCTTGGCCAGCTCCTCGACCACCTGCGTCTGCGGCGTGATGGGATAGGCGGCGATGACCTCGGCGCGCGCCAGCATCACGCCCCAGGAGACGGCGTGATTGCCCATGACCACCTTCTTCATAGCCCCTCCCGGGTCATGGCCATGGCGCAGCGCGGGCACTCCGCGGCGCACACCCCGCAGCCCTTGCAGTACTTGTAGGAGATCTGGAACCCGCCGTTGGAGCGGCGCGTGATGGCCACGTCCGGGCAGAAGATCAGGCAGACCTCGCAGCTGTTGCACACCCCGCAGTGGAAGCAGCGGCCGGCTTCCGCGAGCCCGTCCTGGCGCGTCAGGCCCAGGTTGGACTCCTCGAAGCCGGCGCGGCTGCGGTCGGCCGGGAGCTGGCGGTCGGGGTAGCGCGCCGCGTGCACGAAGTGCGCGGTGTTCAGCATGTCGTAGGTGACCACGTCGTTGACGGGGGCGACGCGGCGGACGGGATCGTCGCCGCGCCAGCGGGCCATGCTGACGTTGCCCTGCGGCCCGAAGCGCAGCGCCGCCGGCTCCTGGCCGTCGAGCTTCTCGCCCGCCTGCTGGCGCAGGAAGTGGTCGATGCCGATGGCCGCCCGCTTGCCGGAGCCGATGGCGTCGGCCACGGTGTGCGGCGCGTCGATGACGTCGCCGCCGGCGAACACGGCCGTCAGGCTGGTGCCGCCCAGCGGATGCACGCGCACCCGGCCGGCCTCGCGCGCCACCTCCTCGGGCAGGAAGCCGATCTCGGCGTCTTCCCCGGCGGCCACCAGCACGCTGTCGGCGGGCACC
>Ga0315284_10010329_pt1 | contig 13302 bp, 12 predicted proteins | sample YL17G09_16_MG_FD_203696 | JGI IMG/M metagenome (GOLD analysis project Ga0315284, IMG submission 203696) | Sediment microbial communities from Yellowstone Lake, YNP, Wyoming, USA - YL17G09_16 | ecosystem: Environmental > Aquatic > Freshwater > Lake > Sediment | place: USA: Wyoming | collected...
CCAATCACGCCGGAATTCGAGCACCATGTATTCGTGGGAGCACAGCGGATGGAACGGATGGATGACGCGGAACCTACGTGTCAGCTCGGACTGAAGAGGTGCAGTCCGTAGTGCTTGGCTTCTCCTGCAAGCGTAGTCATTTCTGTCCTTCCTGCCATCAAAAGCGGGTGGTGGAATTCGGGGAGTGGCTCTGTTCCCACGTACTCAGGAAGGTTCCCCACCGGCATGTCGTCTTCAGCATCCCAAAGATTTGACGGGGGTCTTTTTCAATTATTTTAACCCGTAATCTTTACTATTCACTACGGATTGCCACCACACAGTAGGTGGAAGCGTTAAGTTCGGCGGGAGGGGGAATTTCCCCTTAGAAAGTGGAGAGTACTTCCTGAAACCCCCATGCCGACACGTCGGCACAAATAAGCATGAAAATCTATTTTCAGGGGAAATCGATAAGACCCTGGTTTTTGAAAGAAGGATAGATTACAGTTGACAATCCGCAGAAGGCTCTTGGCTCGGTCTATTTCTTAGCATTCTAGAAGTTCAATTTTAATTCCAAAAGGATTGCGAGGCATTTGAAGATATCGTTCTCTTTAAATTTTTCTAATGTCCAGGATAGAGGATTTTCTTCTTTATATTGAGCCACGGACAAACTGGAGATGAAGTCTAAGGAAGGATCAAGATTGTTTTTTGTAAGATGGATTTTCCCGAAATGATAGCTGGATTTCCCCTTCGATAGCTGGCTGTTCTCGAAATGGGACAGATCTTTTTTTTGAATTTCAGTTGTAGCAGGAGATTGCATGGTATTTGTAATCTCCGGATTCATGGAGAACTCTCGGTTCCTAATGGCTTTGCTTGGCTTAGCGCCATAGAGAGTACTTCCAGATCCTGCGTTTTCGGGCGATGAAAAAGGAGGCTCCCCTTTCTGGGGCAATATCCATTGTCCATAAATCAACTCATTAGAAGAATTCGTAGGGGAAATCCCTTTTGCTAATTGGTCACCGAAGCTAAGGCTATAGAAAGATAGCACAATTGTAACTAGAATAGGGCTGATCCTAAAAATTTTGCCCATCTTATGCCCTCCTTTTGGGAGAAAGCCTTAGTTCGCATTAATGCTAATTGAATGCCAAGCCTACGGGGATAATTACCCAATAAATTCAAATGGTAAGCGCTTAGAACTTTTTATCATGGTGACATTTTTGAACACTGAATGGATTAATACAAGGCTGCGAGAGAGGCAAAACGGAATAAAAGCAAGATGAAGACCACTTCCTGAAATCCTCGGTTGAAAGATTTCGTTAAAAAGTGTAGATTTCAATTGGCAATCGAGGTTTGGATATTCTTTTCATCTGAGAGGTATTGACGAAGTGTTGAGGCACGATAGCAAAACCTAAAGATGAAAATAAAATTAATTTTATCCTTTCTCCTTATCCTCATTGTGAGATATCCGCAGAAAGTTCTTAATTTTGTACCAAATTAAAGCCCATCCAAGAAACTTTTGAAACCTTTTCGAAGACTTTCCTAATCCCATCCGTAAAATATAATTGGACACTTCAGCTGTTCTTATAATTTAATCCCTCCAATTTAAAAAGGAATATTTTAAAATATTCAAAAATCTTCAAATAAATCTTGACAAGTTTTCCATTAGGGCTATTATTCTCGTTAATAGTTTCCCGTGTTGAGCCAATTAACTCAACAATAAAACCTTCAACCTTCAGGTGGGCACGATGAGAAGGTGGGGTTACCAGAAGATGATCAAGTGAAACCCCTAAGGGAGGTTCAAAGCTCTCTTGGAGGTTTTTTGTTTATCCCCTATAAATCCATGTTTGTGTTCCATCTGATCTGTATCTGACCTGAAGTCCGTCTTCGGCGAAACGAAGGCGGCCAATGCCCAAGTTCTCTATTGCCCAGTCATCGTTAACCTAATACCTTAACCTCTAACCTTTTGGAGGGTGTTATGATAAGGAGTTACCAGAAGATGCCAATATGAAGCCTCTAAAGGGGTCCGTTTGCCTCTTTAGAGGGTCTTTCCGCACTTTTGTCTTTCAGAAAATTGCTCTTAAAAGAAAAGTTTATAAAATAAATTTATGACTTAAACATTTATAGGGGGCATTTTGCCAGAAGGGAATAGATCTTAGTTCCGGATAAATCTTTTAGTCTCAAGGAAGGGAAAGGAGGTTCAAAATGAAATTGACTGGTAAGGGGATTTTCGTTCTTGCATGTATCTTTTCTTTTTTCTCCCTGGAGACCTTTATCCCTCCCAGGGCCATGGCCGTCAATGCCGCATTTGATGTCAACAAAATGGGGGATATGTCCGACTTCGATCCAAACAACCCGGTGATCCCGACCGGGGACACCATCAAGATCGCTATCGTGGCCTCTTTCTCCGGGCCTGCCGCCATAAATGGGCAAATATTCTGGATTTGTTTCCAGTGGGCTGCCCATGACATCAACAAGAGGGGCGGCATCTTAGTAGACGGCAAAAAAAAGCGGGTGCAAGTAATCAAGGCCGATCATATGGGGAAGCCGGACCAGGCCAAGAAGATATGTGAAAGGATGGCCCTGGAGGAAAAGGTTCACGTGCTTTGGGGCACCGACGGCAGTCATCTGATGAAAGTCATCAACCAGACTGCCGAAAAATACAAAATCATTGCCCAGTGCTCCCCGTCCTTGTCGGATGAGCTCTATGACGCCACGAACTTTACTCGATATTCGTTCCTGACTACTTTTTCGACCGATCAGATCGGCCGCGGCTTTGCCTACTATTACGGCCAAATCAGGAAAAAAGAAAAGAAATTTTACATTATCTGCCAGGACTACTTGTTCGGCCACCAGTTTGCCGACGGGTTTAAACACGGCCTGAAGCTGTATTATCCGGAAGCCACGATCGTCGGCGAAGATTACCATAAGCTGTTCTTGACGGACTTCGCTCCTTACCTGACCAAGATCAAAGCTTCCGGAGCCGAAGTCATTTACACCGGCGACTGGGCTCCGGATTCGGGCAATCTTCTCAAGCAGACCCGACACATGGGCATTACCCTGCCATTTGCCCATATATATTTGACTGAGCCCAACATGCTTCACGAGGTCGGGGTGGAAGGAACCAAAGGTTTAGTCGAGCTCAGCCAGTACGGGACGGATGAGCCGATGTTCAAGACCCCCGAGCAAATCAAATATTATAAAATCTGGAACAACCTTTGGAAGACCAAGTGGCAGGCGCCTTATAACACCAGGCTTTATGAACACGGTGGCGGCAATATAGCCGCCTGGACCCAGCAGATATATTGGCTTTTAAGCGTCATGGAGAGGGCCGAGAGCACAGACCCGGAAAAGATTATCAAGGTCTGGGAGGGAGACAGCTACCAGTATTTAAACGGGAGAATCATAAAAATGAGACCCTGCGACCACAAGGCGATCCAGGACCTCGCGATATACGAATTTGTCCCTCCCGAGCAGCAGAAGCGGTCTATGAATATTCCCCCGTATTACTGGTACCAGGGCTGTTCCGCCGTGGGGCCGATCCACAAGATCCCGGCGGAAAAGGTGCTCCCTCTCATGGATCGCAACCTGGATCGGTGTAAAGGGAAAAATGATTGGGGAGAATAACTAAAAACCCAAAGCGCAATAAAAGACGGTTTCAAGTTTCAGGTTTGAAGGTATAGCAAGCGAATGGGTTGTTGATCACAGCCGACTGCTTGCTGCTTTATCTATTAATGCACACTTCTGCCAGTAATCATTTACTTTGAGAGCTATCTCAAAGCGAAGAGTAGTAGGTAAAGCAGAGAGTCAGAGATAATTGGAGGCTGTCTGATGAGTTAAATCTTGTCTTTTACATTTTAGGAAATTTTGCCGGTTACTCCGGCCCCGGTCGGTTTTCCCATGGCCATCTTAAATCTCCCTTTGAAATAATCTTTTGCCTATCTTGGGATCAATGCCCATTTTCAAAAATATCCTATCGAATTTATGACTTTCCTTTGAGCTTTCATAGGTGAGGTTATAGCAATGCCTGCACCCAAAATACTTTCCCCCGCCCAAATACAAAACTCCGACCCGACGATTACAGGTCCGGCCATTAACCACCAAAGGACAGATGAACCACCACCTGGGGTCCCCGAAATAGCAGGGACTCCACGTACGTATTTCTCGAGCTCGCGCACAAAAAAGAATGGCTTCCCTGATGGGGTTCTCCGGATTGGTAAATGCATTTTTCTTATAAGTTTCAAAGCGAGAATCGGGGGTTTCGCTCAGAGTTGGCGAAACCCTTTTTTGTTTTCGGAATTTTCAAAAACACTCTTTATTTTATTTAGTTGCTATCTTGCCCCGGCTATCCCGGAGCGACGCAGTACGATTGAATACAAGTGCTCCAGCGGAGGAATCCACGGAGTCTATGCAGAAATAACCAACCCTCTCGAATTGGAACTGGCTTCCCGGAGATGCTTCCTTCAACCTGGGCTCAACCCGGCAAGAGGTAAGGATTTCCAGCGATTTGGGGTTCAAAAACTTCGTAAAATCGGCCCCCTCACTTTCACCCATGGGATTGGCCAGCCGGAAGAGTCGATCATACAGGCGAACCTCCGCCGGTAACGAATGGGCCGCCGAAACCCAGTGGATGGTAGCATCGACTTTGCGCCCGTCGCGAGCAAAACCACTCCGCGTCTCTGGGTCATAGGTGCAGTGCACCTCAACCACCTCACCCGTCTTTGGATCCTTGACCACGCTGACGCATTTAATGAAATATCCGTATCGAAGTCGTACCTCACGCCCCGGAGCCAGGCGGTAATATTTTTTCGGGGGATTCTCCATGAAGTCTTCCTGTTCGATGTAGAGCAGGCGGGAGAAGGAAACCTTGCGGGACCCCATTTCGGGTTTCTGTGGATGATAAGGAGAGTCGAACTCTTCTACCCGACCCTCCGGGTAATTATCGATCACCAGCCGGATTGGGCGGAGAACGGCCATCACCCGGGGCGCCCTTTCATTCAGGTCCTCTCGGACGCAGTTCTCAAGGAGAGCCACATCGACGATGCTGTCATTCTTGGCCACCCCGATCCGGGCACAAAAGTTACGAATCGACTCGGGTGTATAGCCCCGCCTCCGCATCCCCGCTATGGTTGGCATGCGGGGATCATCCCATCCAGAAACGTACTTCTTTTCTACCAATTCAATCAATCTGCGTTTACTCAGCACGGTGTAAGTGAGATTGAGGCGGGCGAACTCGATCTGCTGAGGATGATACACCTTCAGTTCATCCAGAATCCAATCATACAAGGGGCGGTTGTTTTCAAACTCCAGAGTGCAGATCGAATGGGTAATCCCCTCGATGGAATCGGAAAGGCAGTGGGCAAAGTCATACATGGGGTAGATGAGCCACCGCGCTCCCGTCCGGTAGTGGGGCTCCTTTTTGATCCGGAAGATGACCGGGTCGCGCATGACGATATTGGGGGAGGCCATGTCGATCTTGGCCCGGAGCACATGCGTCCCCTCTTCGAACTCTCCGGCCCGCATGCGTTCGAACAGATTCAAGTTATCTTTCACCGAACGATTCCGGTAAGGGCTTTCTTTCCCCGGCTGGGTCAATGTTCCCCGGTACTCCCGAATTTCGTCCGGGCTCAGGTCACATACATAAGCCTTGCTCAATTGAATCAGCTGCTCGGCGTATTGGTACAGCTGCTCATTGTAATCCGAGGCATAGAACAGCCGATCCTGCCAATCGAATCCCAGCCATCTTACATCGCGGATAATCGACTCCACGTATTCCAGGGTTTCGCCGCTGGGGTCCGTATCGTCCATGCGCAAATTGCAGGTCCCGCGGTATTGGGCGGCGATTCCGAAATTAAGGCATACGGACTTGGCATGGCCTATATGAAGATAGCCGTTGGGTTCCGGGGGAAACCGAGTCGCCACCCGCCCGCCGAACCTCTTGGTTCTGTGGTGTTCATTAATGATATCCCGAATGAAGTCGGTTGAAGGGGACGCTTGAGTCTGGTCCATATTATCGTTTCCTCTTCCTTCCTTCTCCTTTTCACATGAGTCGTTTATTTCTTGCGCTCTGCGCTTCCCTCTTTACTCTTTGCTCAATCTAATCGGTTTTCATCTTTTCCAGTTGCTCCATTGACTTCATGTAAAGAGCAATGTCCGCGGGTCCATCCAGCTGATTTTTTTGTTCCAGATCAGAGCGATAAACATTCGTGTATCCGGGATTGTAAAGCTGGAATAATGGAATGGGGGGGGAGTTCATAAACCCAGGAACTCGCCGATCAAGAAAATGGTAAAATCCGTCCGGCGCGGCTTCTTGGCCAAAGTCACGTAGGCGTTGCAGATTCTTTCCGGGGAGGAACAATCCGAACACTCTCCGGTCTGGCCGCAGGGAGGTTTATACCCTAAACGTTTGACGTTCATCGGCGCCGTCCACTCCTGAACTTTTCTCTGAGCTTCGGCGATGTCTTTGACCACCTTATTCATGCCGCAGACCAGAATTACTCTGTTGGGACCGAAGATCATCGCTCCCACCCGGTTGCCGGTGGCGTCGATATTGAAAAGCTTTCCGTCCTCAGTGATGGCGTTACTGCTGCAGAGGAAAAAGTCGGCGAAAAAAACCTCTCGGCGAATCTTGTCCGCTTCCTCCATCGAGAGGCCTTTGGCAAAGGGGTTCAGAAATTTCACCGAGTGTTTTTGCACTTCCTCGAAGAAGCCTATCTGGTTCAGGGTCAGCGATCCCCCATATCCTACCGTTGACCCATCCGGGATCATCTTCCAAATCTCTTGCAGAGCCTCGGCGGCTTTGGGAAAAAACCGGGCATCGAAATTATTCTTTTTCAATGCTTTGATGGTTCTCTCCGCCTGGAGCTCCTGGTACCATTGATGAAATTGACTGGTCATCTACATCCTCCTTTCAAAATAGCTGTCAGCTATCAGCGCTCAGCATTCAGCAAACCCCATTGCCTCTTGCCTATTGTTAATATACTGATCTCCCCCCACTTATATCATAACACTGACCTGTTACAAAAGAGGTCTCATCAGAGGCTAAGAATTTTACAACCGCAGCTACTTCTTCCGGCCTGCCCAGGCGTCCCAGGGGGATCTTGGAAATCAGAAGGGCCCGCTGCTCCGCGGTCATCCCTCGGACCATATCCGTCTCAATCAAAGCCGGGGAAACACAGTTTACATGGATGTTGTATGGAGCCATTTCTTTCCCCAGGGTCTTGGTCAAGCCGATGATCCCGGCTTTGGCTGCCGAATAAGGGGCCATGTTGGCGTTCCCTTCCTTACCGGCCACCGAAGCTATATTAATGATCTTGCCACTCCCCTGGGCCTTCATGATAGGGAGAACCCCCTTGCAGCAAAGAAAAGTTCCCTTTAAATGCACGGCAATCACTCGATCCCAAATCTCTTCCGGGTATTCCAACACCGGAAAATAGGGACCCAGGATTCCGGCATTGTTCACCAGGATGTCCATCCGGCCGAACTTGGCCATGACCTGCTTGACCATGCTCTGAACATCTGCCCAAATGCTGACATCCATTTGGACTGGCATAGCTTCCCGGTTCATTTGCCGGATGGCCTCGGCTTTCTCTTGCCCGCTTGGCCCGTCTATTTCGGCAATGACTAAATTGGCTCCGTCCTGGGCCAAACGCTTGGCAATGGCCCAGCCGAGCCCTTTCCCAGCACCGGTGACGACGGCTACTTTTCCTGAAAGTTCCATCATTTTATTCTCATTGCTCACTGCTCTCCCTTTTAAGAATCAAGACCCGAATCTGAGAGAAGGGGGCATGGAGTCATTATATCCTCAAAGAATCAATCGCACAATAATCGATTCATTCGTAATGGCCTCAAATCCAGGCCCGGGAGGCGAAATCAATTCCCCACGAAATTTCACTGAAAGGCTATTGTTCTTCCCGATCAATTAACCCTCTAGCCCCGTTCTCCCGGACCTTTTTCTGAATCCTCTTCGTCTGCCGATAGGAGAGTCCGATCTTCTGTGCTGGGTCCTTCAGGGTAAGCTCTCCTGCCTTTGCCTAACCCATTACCGGAACCTTTGGCATTGCCCCTGCCTCGAGGTTATCTTATCCTCCATGATAAGGGACATCTCCTATTAGGTCCGGGCATTTCGAAATTGGCCTGACATGGGCTTTTAAAACCAATTGACACAATGACTTTCTTGTGCTAAGTACGCATTAATATTTAGCATACTTTGAAATTACACCTTACAGGCGGTGCGATTCAGACTTTCCGAGGGAGAAGAAAAGCGCAGTGCATAAATTGCCAATCTTGTCGTGAAGCAGAAGAATTTAAGTAGAGGAGGTACCCCATGAATCAACGCCGGCCATACCGGTCTTACGTGAGCTACATCGATCGCAGCCGGGAGTATTACGCCGCTCAGGGCTACTCGCAGCCGTATACCTGGGCCCACCACGACGACGCCCCCTTCACCCCTCTTAAGAAGCCGCTCTCCGATTGCCGGGTGGGAATGGTGACGACCGCAGGCAAAATGGACGCCGAAGTTGAAAGACAGGGGCGGCGGGAGACCAGGGAGTTGTACGCGATGGCGGCAAACCCGGCCCCGAGAGGCATGTTTACTGCCGACCTGTTCTGGGACAAAGTCGCAACCCACACTGATGATGTGGAAAGTTTCTTACCGTTAAACCGTCTGGCCGAATATGCGGCTGGCAGCCGCATCAAGTCGGCCTCGCCCCGGTTCTATGGGGTCCCCACCGACTACAGCCAGGGCAAGACATCGTTGCGAGACGCCCCGAAGATCCTGGAGTGGTGCCGTGAGGATGGTGTCGAAGCCATGCTCCTCTCGGCACTCTGACCGGTCTGTCACCAGACCGTGAGTCTGGTCGCCCGGCACCTCGAAGAGAACGGCGTGCCCACCGTCCTATTAGGCTCGGCGCGGGACGTCGTCGAGGAATGCGGCGTTGCCCGCTTCGTGTTCACCGACTTCCCACTGGGAAACCCCTGCGGGAAGCCACGGGACGCCGAGATGCAGCGCTCGATCGTGGGAACCGCGCTTGATTTGCTGGAGAGGGCCTGGATGGCCCGCACTACGGTTCAGACGCCGTTCCGCTGGGGCAGCGACGAGTGGCGCGACGCCTTCATGCGGGTCGACGACAGTAACCGCGAAGCGCTCGCCCGGGAGGGGGAAGAACGGCGTCGCCTTCAGGGCGAAGCGAAGAAAGGTGACCGGCACCGCAATGGCAAGCCTTGAAATCCGGTAGGAAGCGGACGTAGCCCGCCCAGGAGTGCTTCAGAAATCTGGAAATCTGGAAATCTGGGGGCACATCACTAATTTAAATTGTAATGAGGAAATTTTCTATAATTAGAATTTCCAGGATGGAGTATAAGGAGAAGGAATATGGAATGGGGGGACACTAAGAGGACTTGACCCCGTCCAGTTTGGAGACAATTCCCTCTCCCTTCTGCCGGCGTGGAAAGCAGTGATCAAGATTAAGGAACCCGGAAGGTTCCATAGGCCTCATGGAGGCAAAACCCTGGAAAGGAGGAAATTCGATGAAGGCCAAAGAAACTGCGGTCGTTCTGATTGAGTTTCAAAACGAGTTCTGCAAAGAAGGTGGCAAGTTGTATGGGGGCGTAAAAGGGGAGATTTCCCGGCAGGGCACGATTTCCAATGCCGTCAAGCTGGCTGAGGGTGCTCGTAAGAAAGGTGCCCTGGTGATTTACGCCCCGTTCGTGTTTAACCCACAATACTGCAGCGAGCACGAGATGAAAGGCATCGTGAAAGCCGTCGCCGATGGTAATGCCTTCCGCGAAGGGACCTGGGGTGCCGAAATTATCGAGGAGTTGAAGCCCAAGAAGGGAGACAAGGTCGTCAGCGGTAAGTGCACTCTGTGCGGCTTCAACAACACCGACCTGGAGCGGATGATCAAGGGTGCCAATATCAAGAATGTAATCATCGCCGGGTTCCTGACGAATTTTTGCGTGGAAAGTACCGCCCGCACCGCTTATGACAAGGGTTATGCCGTGACCGTCATTAAAAACGCCACCGCCGCCAATAGCGCTGAGGAACAAAAGTACGCCGAAGAAAAGATCTTCCCCCTCCTGGGACAAACCCTGACGGTTGATCAATTCCTCAGCCAGCTGGAAGGATAGGCATAAGGGTGAATAAAGCGGTCCACCATTAAGAGGCTTCTGCCCAGGTTATAAATTTCCATGGTGCAAGAGGAAGGGCTTTTTTTGCCCGGCGCGATGGAAAAGTCCACCACCATTATAAGATCTAATCCCCAATTGCACTGCCTGGAAAAGAAACCCAAGGCGTAAGGGGCAATGAGTTTTTTCCCGAAGCGGTTATTCATTCTTTGCCTCTTCCTACTCGCTTCCATCGGCTGCCGGCCGATGGATTATTATCTCTTGCACCCCCTTCAACCGTTGCCGGGGATTTATCACGAAAGTGAGTTTTTTGATCGGGGTCGAGTCAGGGTCTACTGGCGGGCTCATTATCCCGATCAGATAGGAGCATTGCCTGCCGTGCTAGTCCATCCCGATGCTGGGGGGCTGGCAGGGGATATGGAAGGGATTTGTTTTGCCCTGGCCCAGGCCGGGTATTTTGCGGCCGCCGTCCACTACCAAAGGGTGGAAAATTTAGAGAAGAAAAACCCGCTATTCCCATGGAAGTCCCCCCAGGAGGTCACCGTGGCGTTGGCGCATTTACGGGAACACCCGCGGGTGAATCCAGGGCGCATAGGGCTCCTGGGATTCAGCAAAGGGGCAATGCTTTCCCTGCTGATCGCTGCGCAGGAGGATATCCAGGCAGTGGTGGCCTATTATCCCCTGGCAGATTTTGAGGAATGACTCGATGTCACCAGATATTCTTTCCCGAAATCTTTTCTATTCCGGGGAATCCGCAGGCATTTTATGAAAGAACTGGGGGCTTCCACCTGGGAGGAAGCATTGATTACGCTGCGGTCGGTCTCGCCCATCCATCACGTGGAACACATCCAGGCTCCAGTGCTGCTGGTTCATGGGGAAAAAGACCGCACGGCTCCCCTGGAGCAAGCACAGCACCTTTACCGAAGCTTACAGTCTGCGGGTAAAAGAGGTGAACTCTTTATCGTTCCTGCAGCCGGCCATGTCTTTAATTTCCGGGACGAGGAGCAGGGAAAATTAGCCTGGGAGAAAACAATTGAGTTTTTAGACCGCCAGCTCAAGGAAAACCCCTATGATGAAGGATCAGAAATAATAAAATAAATAAGGGTACACATCTATTTATTGACGACCTCGTAAAAAGTCTAAAAAGACGTATTTCTGTCATTCCGGCGAAAGCCGGAATCCAGTTATTTCAAATACTGAAAAATTCTCTGGACTCCGGTTTCCACCGGAGGGACGACTTTTTGCGAGATCATCATTTATTAGAGGGATAAATAAAGTTTCCAGACTCAATGATGGATTGTGAAAGGGATTAAAATCTTTCTGGGCGTAGTTTTCCGGTCCGTTTCGGTTAGGCTTTGCTGTATCAGTTATCGGTCAGGATGAAGGGCCACAGTTCAGATAATTCCGTTGACAGAGAAAGAGGATTCGTATTATTTTGCTCCAGGCGTAGGGGAAGCGAGACCGAGTATAGGGGCTGCCTTATACTATGTTTAAACGTCGGGCATTAAAAATGCCCGACGTTTAAAATGAAATGGGGGGATGTGACGATGGAACAGAAGGTGCCAACCCGCGAGGAGGCCGTAGAGTTACTGCACCAATATAACGAAAGCGATAGCTTGCGCAAGCATGCTTATGCCGTCGAAGGAGTTATGCGCCACATCGCGAGAAAACGCGGCGACAACGAGGACAAGTGGGGAATCATCGGTCTGATTCATGATCTGGATTATGAAAAATTTCCCAATCAGCACTGCTCCAAAACGAAAGAAATCCTTGCCGAACAGGTTTGGCCGGAAGAGTATATCCGGGCCGCCATTTCTCACGGCTGGGGAATATGCTCAGACGTGTCCCCCCAGACAGAACTGGAAAAGGTCCTGTACGCCATCGATGAGCTTACGGGACTTGTGGTAACAACGGCTCTGGTCCGCCCTTCTAAAAGTGTGATGGATCTAAATGTGAAGTCGGTAAAAAAGAAATGGAACGACAAGAGATTTGCAGCAGGGGTGGATCGGGCGATCATCGAAAAAGGTGCGGAGATGCTGCAAGTTGGAGTTGACGAACTTATCGAAGATACCATAAAGGGGATGCAGGAGGTTGCAGAAGCCATCGGATTGAAGGGGAATATAGCCTAAAATTCCCGGCCATTTGGAAAAATAAGGCTGAGGCAGAGAAATATTTCAGGAGATCAGATTAAGATGGGCATGGATGTCTAACGCGTGATAAAATCACACCTCCGGGGATCATAATTTTTAAATGGTAAGCATATCGGGACCCCATCTTTATCCTTTCAAAAGGACCCCAATCCAACTTCCTCCAGAAGAAGCTGGTAATCCTCTTCCTTTTGGGCGAAGATACCGGTATTCCCCAGCCTAACATTTTTTAATCCCGTGGCCTTGACTGTTGCAAAGGCCTCGATCATTTCTTGAAGATTCGGAGCCCGATTTTTCATCATCCGGTATTCCGGGAAAAAGGCCAAAATGGTGAAAGGGATCTCCGCATCAATTTTGGCCAGCAGATTGGCAATCGCTTGGATCTGGTCCGTCTCGACGATCCCCGGAATGAACAAGGAAAGAACTTCGACGGTAAAATTTCTTCGCAACATCTCTTCCGGGAGCCTCAAAATTTCTCTATTAGAACACCCTGTCAGCCAGCGATGAACATCCTCCTGATACGCTTTAATGTCCAGCCAAAAGGCATCAACTCCACCTTTCTGGAGCAGGTCCAGATTCCGGGGAGTAAGCCCGTAACCATTGGTCTCAATCAGGAGCCAAAGTTTGGTGTCGGTTTTAATGCGCTCGGAGCAACGGGCGTAAAAATCCGGCTTACAAGTCAGGTCTCCTCCGGTAAAGGCAACTATGTTCCGGACGGGGCCAAACCCTTGAGGGCTCAGGGTGATTGCCGAGCGGTCTAAAATCCCCGGGCAAAGGGAGGACCGTTTATGGTCCAGCACGCAAGAGCCGCAGCAGCGGCAGGTGTCATGAGCATGGTAGGCCGTGGCTTTCTTCCTGGGTTCTTGAAGGGTTACCTGCTGATCGTATTTTATGCAGGCCTGGAGAATTTTTTCCGGTGTGTACCACTCCCCTTCGGCCCTCTTGCTGAAATACCAGGAATGACACTTGATGATCTCGTAAAAAGTCGTCACTCCGGTGGAAACCGGAGTCCAGAGAATTTTTAAGTATTTGAAATAACTGGATTCCGGCTTTCGCC
>Ga0315284_10010330_pt1 | contig 13300 bp, 21 predicted proteins | sample YL17G09_16_MG_FD_203696 | JGI IMG/M metagenome (GOLD analysis project Ga0315284, IMG submission 203696) | Sediment microbial communities from Yellowstone Lake, YNP, Wyoming, USA - YL17G09_16 | ecosystem: Environmental > Aquatic > Freshwater > Lake > Sediment | place: USA: Wyoming | collected...
TCATTCCCATAATAATCTATTTTAAATTGTTAATAATTACTTCATCCACTCCTTTATTTAATCAATATCGCCTTACTATCAAAATCCACCACCTGACTTAAAACTGAATGCGGCACGGATTTGTAACCGCCTGTTTGCTTGTTTATGATGTCATGAAAAGTCTGCCCATCATTATCGGTGTTTGTTCCTGTAAAATTGAACTTAACGCCTTTGTGGGTAAAGTAAACTTCAAAGGTGTGGGAAAATGCTTGATAAATTTGGGCTCGTTTCATATTCGTTTTTGTTTGGTTCATCTAATTTACAATTATTGTTTTAAATTTATGCAATAAAGCACAAATTTAGAATGATTCTAAATAAGACTTTAACTCACTTGGCTTGCCGTCCTGTTCGACAAATGCTTTGAATCCTATCTTTTGAAGTTCGTTAATTCTGAATTGTTGCAACGGCTTTAGCGTATCGTTTGCCTCTTTGCATTCAATAAATATTGCAATGCCATCTTTAAGCGCTAGCAAATCGGGATAACCACTTTCTCCAAGTCGGACAATGTTTAGCACTTTCCAACCTTGTGACTTTAAAAGGTCTATTGTTTTATTTTGTAGTTTAGATGCCATAATCTTTTTTAAATACCGACAATGTATAATTTTTCTTTTTAACTACTGCCTTATAAATTTTACTCTCTATTCCATAATCGGCAAATGCCCAATAGATATTTGATTCTGTTCGTTCTAATGTGGTCATACGGTCGCGTCCTTGCCAGTAACTTAATGCGCTAAAGTCAATATTTAAAAACACTATTGCATCGGCTTTTGAAAGATTTACCCCCTCTCTTATCGATTGTATTTGTCCAATTATACTTTTATCACTATTATTAAATTCATCAATCGAATCGGTTACTAAATCGCCAAAAACATCGATTAACATTTCTTTTTCAGCGATGAACTTATAAAAAATAGCGATTTTCTTACCCTCAAACATCTGCTTAATCGTTGTTGCTTTTGTGGTGTCCACTATGCAACTATTTCCCTCTTCAAACTTGATAGTTCCAGAATACAATTGATGCAATTTGCTTTGTAATTTCGCTCCCGTATCAGCTACGATTGTAGTAGTTTTACCCTCGAATAGTTTGTTTTTAATTAGTTCATTTGCTATTTGATACGTTATGCCTTTCATCTTTACAGGAATAAAATGCTCATTTATTTTGTTTTTGAATCCAGCCTGTTCCTGTGATAGTCTAACAATATACGGTTCAATTATCGGTTTGATTAAATCTATTTTTGCGTCCGAATAGTCATTTATTAAGCCATAGCCTAGGTGCTTTTGCTTGATGTTTACGTATGTTTTCGCCCACTTATAAAAGTTTGCATCTGGGAACGGGCTTCTTTTACTTACCCAAAATTGATGGAATATTTGGCTGTAAGATTCCGCGTGTGGTGTGCCACTTAAAAAAATCATTGGTAGGTGTCCGAACTTAGCTTTTAAAGTTTTAGTGAATAGTCCCGCTTTAGGAAAAGCCCCACATCGGTGGTGTTCATCGTGTATTATCAAATCAAAATCAGTTTCGCAGTTGTGTATTTGTTCATCGTTTATTACCGTCAATCCAAACGTAAAACCGCAACTATCATAATCCTTTTGAATAGATTCAATTGCTTTTTTCTTAGTAAGGAATAGAACGTTTTTTGCTTGGTAGTTTTGCGCTGTTTGAAGTGACGTAATTGTTTTGCCGCAGCGAACGGCAACAGCAAAATAAACTATTCCCTTTTCTTTTAATATTTTACAGCCCTTGTCGGAAAGCTGTATTTGATAGTCCCTAAGCTTTATCATGTTGTCCAATACTTAAACTCGTTTAATGTATTTTCTCTATTCATCCAATTAGGGATAAACCATTTAATGTCGCACCTTTTTGCAGTCTGCTCAAACTCTCTTTCGATTTGTCTAATATCACTAATTGCTCGGCTAGTTCGTTCAATGAATCCTTCTGTTTTAACTTCAATTTCTGTACATTCTTGTTCATACTCTCGCTTAACTCTGACTGATTCAATATAAACTTTTCGGCTTTTATTAAGTTCGGCTTTAGTTTCTCGAAGTGTTCCGATAAGTTCTTTAATCTGTTTTTGTACACTAAAACTTTCAAATCCTCTTTCTCCTTGCTCTGGCTTGTTAGATTCTCTGATTTTTCTAAGTTCGCTTTCTCTTGTAATATATTCGCTTCTGATTCGGATAATTTCATTTTTAATTCGTTCAACTCTTTCATCAACTCCAGAGCTAATATCTCGTTTGATTCTGCTTTTTCTATAAGGCATTTCTGATTGAAGTTTTTTAACTCTAATTCCATGTTCGATTCTTTCTCGGATAGTATTTTCAAGAAATTCATTTCCGAATGTATTAAACTCTCTAAAGTTTTGATTTCCGTCATAATCTATAAATATTTCAAATGTTAGTATTTCGTTTTTTGTTATGTAATCCTGTTTAATAGATGAAGTTTTGCTTGTTTTAATTATCTCAATTACACAAGGAGTTCCGCAATGTAATTCAGCTTTTAAATCAAATCTAAAATTACTTTCTGTAAATTCAAGTTTTACATTTTTAACGTAAATTTTATATTTTTCAAAAAGGAAATAACCGTTTTTCTTTATTTCCATTTTAGCGTTAAAATGCGCCTCACTTTCATTTATTAAACTTGCAGGATAAACATTTCCGTTAATTGAGATTGTCGCATCTTTTTTAAAGGCAAAATGCTTAATATTTTTATTCCCATTTCTTAAAATTAATTCACAAGTTTTATTTTCATCATAATAAAACTTCTGATTCATTACATTTTTCTCGGCTGATTCTACATCAACAATTCCGAATTTATCGGAAAAAGCAAATAAATGTGTCATATTAAAAAGGCATTTCTTCGTTAGTTTCTTTTTCTTGTATTTTTCCTATTTCATACATTCGTATTCCATTTGATACGATTGACCTCATCTCTATTTCGAAATGTTCAAAGTATAATTTTAGCCAAGTATTAAAAGAGCGCTGCGTTAGCCATTTTTTAAAATCTTCATGCTCACTTGTAAACTCAATCATGAAAGACTTATATTCGATTCTTTTTGTTTTACTAAAATCCCTATCGCCCATCCATTGAACAAACTCTTTTGAAGTATTGTTTATTAATTTTCTAATCTTCAAATTTTTATGAGCATAAGAAACCAATCCATTCTCTAAATAATATTGCAAACAGTTCATCATAAAATGGTCGAATCTTGCCCACTCTTGAATATCCCAATCATCAAACAACATACAATCAAATTCATCTCTAGGACTATGATGTGCGCCGAAATATGCTGATAGTTCAACTTCAAACATTCGCCTTAGAAAAGAACCACCCTCGGCTCTTAATGTGTAATTAGTCGACACTAATACTTTTGGGGATTGTGATACAGGAAGTTTTATTGCATCCTTACCTTTATATTCTAAAGTTATTCCCTCTGTAATAACGCTAAATAATTGTTCTATATTAAAGTTCTTTTTTACATCATCAAAGGCTAAAACTTGACAGTCAGTTGATACAGTTTGATATGCAAAAGACTTATTAAAATCAAAGTTTTTTCCATCAATTACAGAAACCCTTTTCATTTTAGCTAAAGCATTTGTAATTATGCCCTTTCCACTTCCTCCATTTGGATCATCAGATATTATTTCGTCATTTAGAATTATAGCTTTATTGTTAGCACTTGTTTTATAGGAATGAAGTAAATATCCTATTACAGATTTCATTGTATTGTATCGCTCTACATCTTGTCCAGCGATAAACCAAACGAAAGAACGAAACATTGATTCGTGATGGTCGGCTTCAATAAAATCTCTATCAATGACTTGGTTCTTCCAAATGTGGCAATCTAATTCTTCATATTTAAAAATCTCATACTTATCAAAGTAAACCTTTACAGCAAAATTATTGTAGTAAATCATTGCAAAATCTTTACCATCCCTTATCACTTCAACATCTGCCGTTTCAATCATTGATAAGTAGTTTTGTGTAAATAATCTTGGATTATCGGCTACACAATTAAACACTTCAATTTGATTACTAGCTAACAAAGAACTCATTACTTTATCCTTTATTTGAAACTCATTTACATCGTCAACAAAGTTGTCATCCTTATTTATAAAAATAAAAGACTTACTACCACCAACAGGATAGTATTTAAAATAGTCTAAACTTTCAAGATATATCTTAAATTTATAAGCATTTACTTCCACCTCTCCATTCCTGTTAAACTCCCAAAATTCATCAACCTTTACATTCTCCTTAATTATTTTTATTTCCTGTTCTAATTTTTCTATTTCAATATCTGAAAACTCTTTTTGAATTTCTAATATTTTTTTACCTCCTAAAACCAAATTAGTTAACCGTTTAACCCTTGTTTTATCTTCAAATTGCTTTACTCCAAATTGCGATGTTTTTTTGTATGCTGATTCAACAATTAGTTTTATTTCTATTTCGTTAAAATCTTTTTCACAATACCTTATGCAGTAACTTATAGCTATGCTTTTATCTACTCCAAAATCATTAAAAGCACTAGCTAATTTAAAAAGGCTTGAATTTCTATTTTTATTGTCGTATTTATTTTGAAACCACTTTACTAATCTGTTAGAAATACTATCCCCATCCATTAATGGGATGTTAGTTAATTGACCAATATTTTCTTCCTCATGTGGTAAAATTCTTATTTGTGGAATAAATACCTCGGCATCTATATTTACAAATATTTCGGGATCGTATGATTCAAAACAAGCTCGTGAAATATCCTTACCACTATCATCCATTTCGGGATAAATCTCTTTTACTTGTTCATAAACACTTTTTAAATGTTCGTCATTATCAACATCTATAATTCTATACAATGCCTTAACTCCAAGCCTAGGACTTATCCATGCAGAAAATACGTGCTTATCTTTGCTTAATTTTTCTTTTAATTCTTTAGCACTTTCAAATCCTTTATCGTCATCAAAATCAAGCACCATTAAACCGCTAGACTTTTTTAAGCCTTTTTTTGAACGGTTAAGAAAATGACCATTGAAGCAAACTACTGGCAACTTCTTTTTAAGTTCGTTTTGTTTATCCTTATCAGTAGTTGCTCTAATTTCAGATACTAAATCTTTTGATGCGCCATCCTTTATTCTATCAAGGAAAAAGGAAACATCTTTAGAATATTTGGGTGCTGTTTGTGTGATGCCACTAAAAAAAGTACATTTCATATTTATAATTGTTTTAACGCGTTTTGATAAGTTTGGCTTGCTTCTATTTCGTTATCGAAATAACCTAAATAAATTTGTTTTCCTTTGCGTCTTAAAAGCAAAATCCATTTATTTAATTTAATACTCCAAGTAAGATATTTATTTATTTCAGCAGTAAAAGGTCTAGTAGTAATTTCATTTAACATTTTAATAGACTTATTTACATTAAATTTTTGTGTTACTATCTGTAAATTATCAAGCCTATTGTCAATTTTCCAACCATTAATGTGGTCAACTACTAATTTATGTCCACAAGGCTTATGATTTAAAAACGCAATAGCTACTAATTGATGAACTGTTTGTCTTTTTGTTTTACCATTTAAAGAAAGTCCGACCATTAGATAACCGTTAGCGTCTAAATATGGGTTTAAAATCCTTTCTCTAATCCCCTTTAGAGATTTTACTTTACCTAAATCACTAATTTGATAGCCTTGATACCCGTCAATTGTTTTCCAATTTTCCATAGTATAAAAATATAAATAGCCAAGCAAACAAGGTTAGCATAAATAAGCAATGGAATGAACCAAAGAAATTTACCTTGTAGCTTGACTAAATTTTAATAAATATTTTTGTAGTGTTCATCTTACTTATATTATGCTTCGACAAATATAACTAATTTTTTATAATTAAAGTCAATTTTAACGAAAAACATTAAGCAACAAAATTTAAATGTAAATGTTCTAGCTAATTTTTTGATTTTCAGAAACTTATCTAATTTCGCAACAAAAACAAATGATTTTGAAAAAAAAAATGAAAAAAAAAATCTTAGAAAAAAAACATACACGTTGATAATATATTGGAATTTTTTTTCCTATAAAAGAGATAGGGGATTCTCTTGTTTTTTGTTCTGACTGATTATCAAGCACTTAGAAAAACACGCAACAAATTAAATGTTTTTATAGCAAAAAAGCCGCTCTTTCGAGCAGCTTTCTTAGTGTATTTACTTAGTGCATTTGATGCACCAAGTTTAAAAAGGTAGGTTATCTTCCGAAACCAATCCAGCTTTTGTAGGTGTTGATTTAGCTGAAGCGGGTTTTGAACTAATCGGTTCGCTGTCAATTTTCCACACATCCAAAGTATTAAAAACTTTTACTTCCCCTCCAGCGTTTGTCCACTCTCTCCCTCTTAAGTTGAAATGGATAGTTACTTGCTGTCCTACTTTTAAAGCGTCTAGCAAGTCGCATTTATCCTGTGTTGCTTGAAATTCGCAAATTTGCGGGAACTTGTCATCTGTTTCTAAAACGATTGTTCGCTTTTTGAATTTCTCGGATACTACTAATTCTGTTCCGATTGATTTGATTTTTCCTTTCTGTTCCATAATTGTTTATTTAATTGATTTTAGTTGTTTAAATTGAATGTTTTCTTGTATTCCTCTACTGTTTTATTTGCTAAAATAGATGGATAAACCACATGATTAGCAGCGTTAATAGCTATTTTTTGCCATAAATCAGTTAGTTTATGGTTACTGTTTATCCATTGTTTTACGCTGTAATTAAGCGCGCAATCCCAATAAGTAGCTAATGATGGTTCGTATTTTTCAACCTCTAAAATAAGTTCATTTATATTTTTCCCTTTTGCGTTTTCCAAAAAGTGCTTCATTTGATTTTTAAAACTTTCTTTTAGTTCATCTTCTTTTAGTGTTATTGGTTCCATAATTTAATTAATTTTTAATAATTGTAAAATTTTCATGTGATTAGACCGAACATTTGCATTGGTTTCGAGCAAGTTTTTAAACGTCTTTGCGCTGTGTAAAATTGTGGCGTGATCTTTTCCCCCGAGTAAGCATCCGATAAAGTTAAGGCTTAAGTTTGTACGCGTCCGACCAATATATGCAAATTCATGACGTGCCATTACGAAACTGTGTAATCGTCTTTTGCCAATCACTTCTTCATATTGGATGCCTTTTTGTTCACATATTAGTTTCATTGCTTTGTCAAGTAGTTCGCTTGGCTTCATTACTTGGGTTGAAGCTAAGCCCGCAAATATGTAGGGATGGATATTCATATTAAATTTTTATAAAGGTTTATTTCGCAAATAATATCACTAATTGTATAAATTCCTTGTGCTGAATTATCTAAAGGATACACCTTAGTTTCATGTGGTAATAAATGAGATAGTTCGTTTTTCCATATAAATAATCCAGAATTACCACGATAAGCGACTTCAATAAATTCATCCCAATTTTCGTAATCTTCACTTAAACAGTCATCAACTAATTTTATTATTTTATTTTCACGATGTACTCCGAATATAGTACTCATCTTAGTAGTTTTTGTTATTTTGTAATTCCGTTAAATACTCGTTCGCATAAGCCCGACACAATTGCACCGCCAATGGAATAATTTGCTCTAATTCTACGCTACGTTCAAATTTTATACTAGTATGACGTTGTTCAATACTCAAACTATCCATGATATGCAATGTAGCATCTTCAAACTTCCTTAAATGCTCTGGCGTGTTAACTAGGATGTGGTCAACAAAGAAAACATCCGCATCAAATAACATCATGTAGCATCTACCTTGCCATTCATAATTTGATTCGTAAGCCTGTTGCCACGTTTTAGGATGAGTTTTTTTACTCCATGAGCACTTAACGTCGCGAATCACTCGCCCTTTTTTAATATCGCACCCATTCGAAACTAAAAATTCGTTGGTATAAGCCCCCGCTTCAAATTTTGTATAATCTTCAAAGTAGGAAGTATTCAAAAATTCGATGGCAGTTTGTTCCATTGCTATACCTTTATCAAAATATTTATTCTCGATACGGTCAACATAGTTGTAAACGTCCGATTCAACCATTTCACGAATGTATGTTTTAGCACCTACGGATAACTCCTTTGGTGCATCGCGTTTGGCTATTAATTCAGTCATTGTTTTTTCTTGTGCATCGGTGCGTTTGTCCTTAGCTTCTAATTCAGATAGGTTTTTAGTTTGTGTTTCGGTAAGGTTTGGCTTATCCAACCCGATTACCACTTTGCCGAACTCGCTCGGTCTTAGTCTTAGATTATCGTAATTTTTCATTTTGTAGTGTTGTTAAAGTGAATGATGCAATTAATTTCTCTTTTGTGTATTCGCCATTTGCAATTTTTTCTAGTGCTATTGCAAAACGTTCATCTGTAATTGTTGGAAGTGATTGTTTGGCAGTACTAGCCGCTTGTCCATCATCGTCCACCGCTTGTAAGCTAAGTAAACTTTGTAATGTGTAGCGTCTAAAATAGGTAATTGCGCTGCCTAATTTTTGTGGGTCTAATATCGCTGGTAAATCCATAGCGCTTTCCACTTGTTCGCCTGTTTCAAAATCAACTATTAGCGTCTTAACTTTGCCGTCTAATATCGGTTGTAACATCACTAAACCTTTCTCTAGTAAGATAGGTTCGACCGCTTCAATTAACGCGTTTAAATCGGCGTATGTGTTTTTAAAATGCGGATTCTTCGCATTTTTGGAAATTTTGCCTATTTCCAATTTAGCCTCGTGGATTTTTTTGTAGATTGCTTTCATGTCTTAGTTGTTAATTGCTAAAATGATTACTGTATTATCAAAGTCGATTTTCACCCATTCAAAATCGTTTATAATTTCACGACTTGTAACGTTAAAAATAGCTTCTAAGGTTTTACCGTTTGGCTCGATAATCAATAACGGTTCTTTTGCGTAAGCATTAATTGCGAAGAAGTAAATGTCGTTTTTGTACAACACTTTAATTAATTTGTTTAGGGACATCAAACTTTTTGATGTGTTTTGAACGTACTCTTTAATTAACTTTTTCATAATAGTAGATTTTGTTTGGTTCGGTAAATATACAAATGTTGTCTTAAATTTATGCTATAAAGTATCAATTTATAATGATTCTAAATAATAAAATTAAAATAATAGCTTTATTTTGCTGTTTAATTCAATCTTCCAAAGGTTAATATCATTACTAGCTTTAAATCCAACATGGTTAATTTTACCTTTTTCCCAAGTAGCATATTTTTCAAATCCTAATTTTTGCCAAAATAGATTGCTATCTAAATCAACACGGCATCTTAAAGTAAATCCTACCCTTGCAAATGTTTCGCAAAAATCCCGACAAACTTCAATAAGTGCTTTACCGTAATACAATCTTCTTGCGTCATTTCTAATAGCTATCTGTTGGATTTTAGCATACTTATAACTTCCTTTAGCTGGAGTTATTAATACATATCCAACAGCGTCATTATTAGCTTCGCAAATTAATACTACAAAGTTTCTTTTGCCCCCCCATACATAATCTTCCCAAATTGTTTTTTGAATAAATCCAACAGCGGAACTATTTTCTTTCTGTAATTTATCAACCAACAACATATCTTTTATGGTTGACGTTCTTACGCTTATCCCTTTTATTAAGTCGTTATACAAAACATTAATTAAACCTTTGGAGCAGTCAAATTTACCTAAATTCATAACCTAAATAATAACATAGTTTTCGCCCTTGTACACGATCACCAATTCAGCCCCATTACAAGCCAAGCATTTTTTTAACTCTTTAATAGTCAAATTTTCGGTAACTTGTTTACGATACAAACTTTGCTGGTTAAGCCCTATTTTAGCGCTCATTTTTCTAGTTGATAATCCCGCGTCTTTGCATAGGATTCTGATAAAGTGTTTTAGATTAATCATTTTGAGTTCGTATTTGATTTATAATATTATGAATTACATCGGTTAAGGCTATTAAGTATTCTTCATTTACAAGGTTTGTTTTCTCCAAGCCGTCAAGCATCTTTAAGCCTTGCTTTTGCCAAATAATAAAGTCCTGTTTAGGCTTTTGCTTTAGTTCGCCAGTAAGGAATGTTGATTGCTCCATTGTGGTTTTAAATAGGGCCATTAAAATATTGGTTTCTAAGATTAGTTTTTCTTTTTTCATTTTTCTTTTTTGTTAAATAATAAAAGTTGTTTTGGAATAGTTCTTTTTTTAGGGAATTGAACGTTTTTGTAATCTATTTTTGTTCCACACATTTCATGGCATTTAGAACATTTACCAAAATAAGTGTTTTTTTTAAACCTACTTATTGTAGCTTTTTTTCCTAAAAAAGTTGATTCAGTTATTTTTAAAATACCTTGTGTTACTAGTTTGTTTTTCTTATTAATCCTTAAAATAGTATCAATTGTATTTTCATTCTCAAATAATTTATTTTGTAATTTATAAAGTTTTTTACCTAAGCTATTTTCTAAATTAAAATCACACGAAACAATTCTTAAAACTGAACTACAAAATGGCTTTAACCTATTATATTGTTTTAATGAATTTTTAAGCAATTCTTTTTTATCAAGTGCAGAAACAGAAGTATTAATACAAACGTTTATTGTTTTTAAAAAAAGTAATTGTTCGTTTGTTAAATTAGTCCAGTGCTTAGTTATTATAACTATCTCTTTATTACAATTTTTTATTTCTTTTAAAACATCTATTGTGTGTTGCCAATTTTCTGATGGGTCGCCATTAGTTCCTATTCTTACAAAATCTAATTTTATGTTATTTATTTTATTTACAATACTTTGCTTATGTTTTTTATCTTTAAAAAAACGTAAAATTGTATTTCCAAAATCATATCCATAAAGTTTAGCAGATTTAGCCGCGTAACAATCACCATAACATCCCCCAGCTTCATTATTCATTCCACTTTTGCACCCCATAGAGGTATCTAATGAATAGATACCCCTTGAGTTTTTTGTTAAAGATATTTTATCAGAATAATTTCTCATAATCTACCAATATTTACGTGTCTGTCTTTTATTTTTGTCATATCACCTTTATAAAAGATTAATATTTTCTGCTCTCTTTTTGGGAACTTTCGATAATGAAGCGTTCTTTTTGCATGAGCAAGCCTTGTAAACTCACATTCTAAATAAACAATTTTATTGTAAATGTGAAGCCCTTGTTCTTTAAAAAATATTTCATGTTCAGCTTCACATCCATAATAAGCGCCTTTTTTATCTCTACTGTCGCCTGTCATTACAATAAAAAAACAATTATCATTTAGCACGTCAATAGCATTTTTATAACCCTTAAATAAAGTATCTCTAAATTCTTCATAGGTAGGTATATTATTTAATTCACCCTCTGGAGGTAATCCATCATAATCTAAATAATCTTCAACTTGATAATATGGAGGGCAGGTAAAAACTAAATCATATTTTTGTTTAGGTGTAAATTTTGAACTATCAGATTTTAACCATTTAGTACTGTAAAAATCTTTACAAATTGCATTATTTGCATCACATTGGTTTTGTCTTATTTCGCTTGATAAATATTCATATCCACTATCCCCAGTAACAAAACCAAACTGAACACCACCACCAAAAGGATTATAAACACGACACCCATCTAAAGGCATAAAGAATTTTAAAATTACTTCACACGCTACTGGGTCTAAAACCGAAACATTTCCGTTAAATGATTTACCCTTTACATCAACTACTTTTCCATCTTCAATAACTTGAGTTCCTAAAACTACATTTGACATTCCATTATCACCCATCCAAGCGCCCTCACGTGAAGCGTATTTAGGATTTAAAACACCGTTTTTTTGTCCCGACTTTTCTATTTTTTCATTCCATTCTTTTTTCATTTTTAACCAATCGCCCTTTGTGCTATTCCATACGTTTGTCATTGTAGCATGAGCAAGTCTTTTTAATCTAACTTGGTCAAATGTTCCATAAACCATGTATGAATAACCGCTTAGATTTAAGTATTCCTTAAAGCCTATTGCGGCAAACACTTTAGGATTTTCTAAATCATGTTTTTGGCTCACAGTCATTACCATTGGATAATCAAAAGTGTTTTGTTTTATTATTTCTTTTACCATATCGGAATAAACTTGTTTATCTTTTTTAGATAAGTCCATTGCCGATTGCAAAAGACAAAATTCTTTTGCTAAATGGTTTACTTCAAATGTGAAAAAACCCGAAAATTCATCGTTTATTTTTAAAATAATAGCCGAATGTATTTGCATATTTTTTCGAGCCGCCCGATAAGCAACCTTATCTTCTATTGCTAATTTAGCTACCATTTCTTCATAGCCTGAGCCAATTACTGAATCAACTTTTGTAAATTCAATTTTGTCATTAAAAAGTTTTGCTTGTTTCATTTTGTTAGTTTATTTGATTTATAATATAATTAACTTCCTCCGCGCTAAAATTGCAGCTATCGCAATAAGCTAAAAATTGTTCTTTGTGTCCGAGGCTTAGTAAAATATAAGCCCTCCAGTGGTTAAATGATAGTTTCATATCCATAAATTAAAAAGTTTTCATCATCATAAAATCGTTTGCCTAAAGGATGTAAAATCCATTGCCCGTATAATTCATCAATTCTAAACTCACTACATTCAACCCATTCACCTTTTAAAAATTCATATTGAGGGTGTTTGTTGTCCTTTTCCTTAAATAAAGGTTTAAAATTTAATTTGTCCATAGTAATTTTTCGTTAATTAATAATTCCATTTCGGCAATTCCACGTTCTTCGCTTACGTTTTCGCCCTCTATTTCCATTACGACCGCTACCAATAAACAGTAATTGGCTTCTAAAAGCAAGTCGCGATATACATTTAAACCCATCCTTGGTCTGTTTTCTTTTGAACTAACCCCTTTTTTTTCTTGTGCTTGCGGAATGTCCTATCCATGTTGTAAGTCCATTGCATTTCGTCTGAAATAAATAGGTAAGCGATAATGCCTAGAAAAATAATTACTGTTAATAGTAATGCGTCTTGATTTGTCATGGTTTTAAGATTTAAGGTATTCTAATTCTTTAATAATACATTGCTCCCAATTGTAATGGGCATTGTAGGCAGCTTGGATTTGTTCAACGGTCATATCTCCGAAGCCATGCCCGTAAAAGTCGTGATCTAAATCAGCTTCTAAGCGCTCTATTCGTTCTTCAATTTCTTCTTCGGTCATTTCGATTTGACCATCGCCGTTGCAATCTTCGCACGTAACGTCTTTGTAACATCCACCGCAACACTCATTAGAGTTATTGTGGCAATTGCGTACAGAAATAGTTCCTGATCC
>Ga0315284_10010331_pt1 | contig 13300 bp, 21 predicted proteins | sample YL17G09_16_MG_FD_203696 | JGI IMG/M metagenome (GOLD analysis project Ga0315284, IMG submission 203696) | Sediment microbial communities from Yellowstone Lake, YNP, Wyoming, USA - YL17G09_16 | ecosystem: Environmental > Aquatic > Freshwater > Lake > Sediment | place: USA: Wyoming | collected...
GGGCAGATAGATTAAAAATAGGACGCTGGGTGGGCGATTAACTCAGCGGTAGAGTACTACCTTCACACGGTAGGAGTCACAGGTTCAAATCCTGTATCGCCCACCATTTTCTTTTCAACAACTTGCGCGACGGCGCGTCCCGGCAAAATCGCTCGTGCGCCCAAGTTTGCGCCCATTTCAGGGCCGGGAAGCTGGCCGACGACCCCATGAAGGTGCCTGTCGCTCAGGTGTGAGTAGATCTCCGTCGTCCTTAACGACTTGTGGCCCAGGAGCTTCTGGACCGCCCTGATGTTCCCCGTCCTCATAGTCAGATAGCTGGCGAACGTATGCCGCCAGGTATGCAGGGTCGCTTCGGGAATCCCTAATCTCTTTAACTGCCGCCTGAACCTTGTCTCCAGGGTATGGATCTTAATCTTTTCCCCGGCCGCCCCGACAAAAACCCAACGGCTTTTCTTCTCCCTGGCGAACAAGGAATAGAAGACCGCGTCGTGCATGGGAATGAGCCGTTCCTCGTTTCCCTTGGGCTTCCAGAACGCCTTGGGCCTGACGGCAATCGTCCTTCTCACGAAATCGATATCCTCCCATTCCAGGTTGACAAGCTCGCCTACCCGCATCCCGGTGTATAGCAGAACCAGATAGATCTCCCGTATCCGCTCGTCCTTGCAGTCATTCAGAATTAAAGCGGCTTCTTCTTCGTCGAAGAACCGCGGGTTCTTCCTGGCCGTGGCGAGAAGTTTGACCTTCCTTGCCGGGCTTTCCCTGAGGTAGCCGAGTTCGACGGCCCGGTTGCAGAAGCGCTTGATCCCCTTGAGCTCGGTATTGACGGTCGACCTTTCGACGGTCCCTTCCTTCTTATGCGGAGACGGGCACTTCAGACGGAATGCGACGTACCGATCGAGCAGGCCGATGTCCAGGTCCTGGAGCCACTTTACTCCTTCCTTCTCGCTCAAATAGGATTTCAGATGTCCGAGGGCAATGGAATAATTCAGGTGCGTCTTTTCGCTCAGCCTGGATTTAGCGTATTCGAGGAATTCCTCGACATAGTGCGCGAGGGGAATCTTGCGCGATTCCTGGAACTCGTTCCTCGAAAGCTTGTAGACTATTTCCTTGAACGCGGCTTCGGCCCGCTTTTTGTCCCGGCCCAGGCTTTTTCTATGCCGCTTCCCGCCGAGGTAGAACGTTACGCTCCAGATTTTCCCCCTCTTGAATAGCTTAGCCATGATGCCCTCTATCTCGGCTGTCCCGAAGGACATCCTCCAATCCTTCCATGATAGCCCCCCTTTCTTTCGATTTCAACCACCTCAGGAGCTCGCTCTCCTTGAAGCGCAGGAGGCCGTTCACCTTGATGAAAGGAATCAGACCCCGCGAGGTCCAGGCATACAGGGTGGATTTTTCAATCCCCAGGGCCTTGCATATGTCTTCGGGCGCGAGCAGTTTTTCCATCTTAGTTCTAGCCGGTCATCATAAGCTCTGTTATGATGACCTTATTTCCCTATTCCTCTCCCCTTGATTTCCGTCCGTTGCCATTGCCGTGCCCGTTTCTGCCTGCGTTCATCCCGCTTACTTCCATCCTCAGCCCGATTTTTTTTGGGCAGAGAGATGACAGGACTACATGGCCGCTGTCCGTTACTATCACGCTTCTAGTCGGCTTGCCGCACGTGGCATCGATTGCCTGGTTCTTTTCCTTTGCTTCTTTTACCATCCTCTTGATTGGCGCGCTGTTCGGATTTACGACTGCGACAATCCTCTTCGCCGCGATGACGTTCTCATACCCCACGCTGAGCGCTTGCATGTGTTCTATCCTCCTTTCCTTCGCTTTCCCTCGCCCGATTTATTTGGGCCTCGTTATTCTTTCCTGTGTTCTTATTAATTCGAATTCATTCGCAACAAATCGTTTTTGCGCGATTTCGCCGATTACCAAATCGGCTCTAAATATATCTCGCGCTTGCTCGCGGGATCTCCCAGATGCGAGTCGCTGGTCGCAAGCTCTGGCCGTCAGGCTGTCTTCCCGATAGGGATAAAAAAACAAGCGGGTTGAGCGGGTTTTAATCACTGTTTTTGCCTTGTTCTTGACTTTTTTGCCGCTCTTTTTCTTTGTCGAGCATCTCATCCATGAGGCGGATTTCCTTGAGAAGCTTGGGCAGGTGCGTCCTCAAGGCTTCGCAGATGTAGCTCGACGGGCTGATGCCCTCATGCTGTTCGATGAAGGCGAGCTGTCTGGCAAGACCTTCGTCGATTTCTATTGTCATGCTTTTCATGCCATCACCTCCTTATCGCTTTCTAATACGCGGCCTCCCTTCTGAGCGAACGCCGTCTCCCTGGCCTCATGACGCGCTAAAATTTCGCTTCGGAGGGAATCGAAGGATTCCGCGCTCGGCAGGGCGATATTGAGGAGCGACGGCGTGCTTTTCCTTGCCTCAGGCCGCGTCGCGTCATTCCCTCTCGCCTGCTCCCTCTCTTTCCGTTTTGCTTCCCTGATGATTTTGCCGAGGCACAGTTTGCAGAGGCGAAAGCTTCTGCGCCATGCGCTGTCCTGGTAGCGGAAGCATAGGTGCTTTGTCCCCTTGGGTATGGAAGCCCCGCATGCCCTGCACTTGGCCTCCCTCTTTGCGGCTTCTACGTAGCGCATATATTCATTGGGAGGCAAGGGCTGCCTCCAGCTCTCGTCTAACCGATTTTCCGTCATATCGAATACCTCCTTTTTGTTGGCCCTGTGCCTGCGGAGGCTTATCTTCTTTCTCATGCTCGCTTCCCTCGGCTGGAGCCGCGAGCGGAAGCCGAAAAGAAGAATATGCCGCCGCGGCATGCTGTTCGAACTGAGGAGGTATGACGGCAGGTCGCTTGGCGGGAAGAGGCAGAAAGCGCGCCTGTCATTCAAGCCGTCGCTCCCATAGTGATAAAAAAATGGCGGTTCGAGCGGGCATTAATCACTTTTATGACTCCCCCGCTTCAGCTTTGCGAGCTCTTCCGTCGCGCGGCCGAGGTCCTTTTTCTGGCTATCGAAGCGGCGCTCCAGCCACTCGATGTCTCGGTCTTTCCCGTCGAGCTTTTCAATGAGCGACCGTCTCTTGGCCCTCAGCGTGTCGATGTATTCGTCGCGGATCTCCAGGCTTCGCTTAAGAATGGCGACGTCCTTGCTGAGCTCGTCCTCAATGGACGGATAGGGAGGCGCAAGGGACAGGGCAAAGCCTCCCGCGAAACCTAGGGCGCTGCCGCTGTTGCCAGCAGAGGCTTCGCCGCTAGCCTGCCACGGAGGAATCCGTGGGCCAACGGGAGCGTATCCGTCGCTCATGCTCTCACCTCCTTGCTGACGTAGGGAAGGTCGCGCTTCTCTATCTCCCATGCGAGCGGAGACAGCGACATAATCTCCCTCTCGGAGAAATAGCCCCATTCGGGACAGGTTCCGACCACGAAGCCGAACCATATGGTATCGGGAACCGGTTTGCCATCGCCGAAGTCGCTTAGCTGTTCCCGTACTTTTTCAACGGCAAACCAATACCAGCCGCTAAAGGATTCCCAGGCCTTGAGTATAGGCTTGCCATTGATTTTGCCGCCGCGAATAATCACTGCCTTCATGCTTTCACCCCGCTTACAATTTTCAGGAAACAGACGGGGCATACACGCCGGTCTTTCAGGCGGCCTCCCTCCACTCGCATGTAATGGAGCTTTGGCCCCAAGCCTACCGGGCCGCCGCACAATTGGCACTGCACGGCTTCGGCCGTTGCCTCCACCTCCTCGTTCTTCAGGGCAGGCCCTTCCTGCCTCCCGCTTTTGTTTTCGCAAGTCATATCTATCGAACCTCCTCTTCCTGCGGCCGGGCCAGCAGGGGCTTATCTCCTTTATCGCGCTTCCAGCCTGCGGCCCCTGGCCGGAAAGGAGAATATGTCCGCTGCGGCATGTGCCGATGCCTGGGAGGTTCGATGACTTGTCGCATGACGAAGCCTGCGGGAGGCCCGCCTGCCGACGGAATGGGGAAAAAAGTTCAATATTCATCCCCGTCCTCGTCGTTCTGAGCGGGCGCGCTCTCTTCTTCATCGCTCTCATCGTCGAGACGTGAGTATTCCGAGCGGTAAGCGAATTGCCCTTCGAGCGCTCTTGCCAGCTCCATCATCTTGACCTTCTCCTGGTCGAAGTCTCGGGCGAACTCCTCGTTCAGCCGCTTCCTCTCCTGTATCCGCTCGAAGGTCTCGGGGTCGAAATTCTCCGGGTGGTCGTCCCAGGTGCCGTCGTAGTAGCCTCTCGCTTGCAGAGACAAGTATTCATGCCGGCACCGCCCGAAATCTCCGTCCTGGGCGCTCCAGACGCGAAATTCGGGGCATTCCAGGCAGAAGGCGAAGGCAATCTCCCTGCCCGCTTCGGGACAGAAGACGGGTGGGCTCGGCAGGCGGCCGCGGAAACGAAGCCGAGGCATTGGCAGGAGCGGGACCCGCCTGAAGCCGCCGCGCCGGTTGTAGAGCGGATTGCGCCATATTCTCATAAGAACTCCCTGAAGAGCTTGAATTGGACGCGGGACAGCTTCTCCCATGGGACGGCCTTGTATATCTTGTCCTTGGCCTCGGTCTGGCCCGCCTGGTTCACGGTAACGACAATGACCTCGTCGAATCCCGCCTCGATGTCGCGCAGGACGTTCTCCACGACGTGCGGGTGCGCGGGCTCCAGTTCGATTTCGTAAGCGACGGTCCCGTCCGCCTCAATGACCGCGACGTCCGCGCTCTTCCCGTTCATGAAGTGTTCGACCAGCGCGTTCGCTCCGTGCTCTGCAAGCTTCCGCCAGAGCAGGTTTTGAGCAATGACGTGCGCGGAAGCGCCCTTGCCGGAAAGCCGAACTTCCTCCGGCTTTACCCCGAGATATTCAGCCGCCTTCTCCTTCAGCAGGACGAAGGTCGAAGGACTCCCCTTCCTCCCGAAGTTGAGCGGCACCAGTTCGACCAGGCCGAGAGCGGCCATTTCAGCGAGGAGTTTCCTACCATATTTTGCCTCGATGCCAGCGTCTTCATAACATCGCGTGAGCGTCTTGAACTTGTCGGGGAGAAGCATTTTAAGCAGGTCATTCCATGCCCGTCGCGGCTTGAGCTCAACCGCTCGTCTCGATACGGATTGCACGTCCAGCCCGTCGACGAGAGAAACGTCGCTGACTTCCTCGTCCGTCGGAAGCGGGATGAATGGCAAAGCTTCGAGCGCCGGGCGCATTTTCTCCTGGACGAATGCGTCGCTCAGGCGCTCCACCGGGAAATCGAGCGTTTCGATGAGGTAGGGCTGGTCGAGCTCGCTGGAGTAGACGACCGCCTGGCGCTTAGGAAGCTCGGGGAGCCTGGCCTTCTGCTCGGGGAGGAGTGCACAGGTTTCCGAAATCGCTTTTATGCAGGAGGGATTGGGAAGCCGGAAAATGATGAACGTGGCCGCATTGCCTAGGAGCTGTTTGGGCAGCAGGGAAATGAGCTGGTCCATGAAAATGAGCGCCACGCCGCATTTGCGGATTTCGCGGGCGAAGCTCATGATTATCGGCTCGCGCAGATCCGCCCTCTTCATAAGGCTTTCATTGCAGAAGCGGTGCGCCTCTTCGATGACAATCGCCCTTTTCACGCTTCCCCGCTTGTCCGGATTGAAAGTCAGGTAGCTCTCCAGCCACTTCAGAAGGAAATTGACGTAGAAACTGCGCAAAAGGTCATCGGAAATAAGCCCGACCCTGAAGCATGCGGAGCGGTCAATCATCGCGCTTTCGAGCGACTGGCCTTCCGCGCACATGAGCGCGTCAGCGACGTAGCTCTGGCTCAGGCCTTCGACCCGGTTCAGCAGGGTCTCGATGAATCCGGCGCGCCTGCTGTTCGCCTTGTACGCCCTCCTCTGTATGGCGGCATGCAGGTCGGCGAACGAGGGGCAGGGCTTGCTCCTCTCCAGGTTTCCGAGCACGGCGTTCAGCTCGTTGCAGGTGCCGTCGCGGAAGAAGAACGCCTCCCTCATTATGTTAATGAGCGTTCCCCTCCAGATCCTCGCAGGCACGCGAGGAGGAGGCATGAGGAAATTGATTTTAAAGTCCTTCGGGTCGATCACGAGGAAAGCGTTGGGCTCAAAGAACCTCGCAAGATGAACGTGGTCGTCGGCTGAGTCAATGACAAGATTTATGCCCCCCTTTTCGATGCTCCTGCGAATCATGATGCTGCCCGTCACCGATTTGCCGGTCCCGGTCTGGCCGGCCAGAATAAGATGCTGTTCTTCAGCTTTTTCCGGAAGCCGGAATATCTCGTGCGTTCCGACTATGTGGCCAAGCGGAGTTCCTTTCGCGCGCCTGTCCTTCTCGCTCATTCGACCGAACGCGGGCGGGTCGGCCAGCGAATAACCTTCCTTTTTCATCAGCCGCTGAAAATGATGCAAATATGCTTCGGCGAGCGCCGGGTTTCTGGCCGCTTTCTCCAGGCAGGACGCTATCTCCGGCCTGGCCGGGCCAAGGATCTCGGCAAAATACGATAGTTCTTCGAAGGCGTAGTTCATCTCTAACGTCCGGGCGCGATCCTGTTCAGGAAGCCGATGACCATTGGCGCGATGACGACCGCGCCAATAACGACGAACATGAGCATCGTCGCTTTGCCGACCCCGCCGAAGCGGGAGAGCGAAATCCCGAACGCGAGGCCGACTCCCGCTCCAACGGCCAGAGCGAAAATGACTTTGATATTCTTTAAGACGAGCCTAATCAGCCTGACTGAGAGCTCGACCAGAATCTCAAGGAAGGCGTTCATTCCCTTCTCCTGAGCGCCTCCCTGATGAGACCTTTAAACCCGCAGCGCTGGCAGAAGCGGACGCCCGGATGGAAAAGGCTCTCCACGCTGCAATCGGGGCAGCAGATTCGTCCGCACAAAGAGCAAACGAATTTCCCCGATTTCGCATCGGCCTCGCAGACGGAGAAAGCGCCGCAGACCTGACAGACCGCTCCACCTCCCGTCTCTCCATAATGGCCGCAGTCAAAGAGGCCCTTCTCGACCTCGGTCGTCCGGTGAATCGTGCCCTCTTCATCGACGCTCTCTGTGTAAACAATCCGCTTGGCCTCGCCGGTTCGCGAGACGCGGCGTCCGGTTTTCTCGATTGTTATCTTGATTTCGGTTTCGTCGCTCATTGTTGTTTACTCCTTTATGCGAACTCCGCAGTATTCACAGTCCTTGCGGGCAGCGCGGTTGAGCGTTATGACCCGCTGACCCAGGCAGTCGTAAAGAATGAAATTGTATTTTTCGCTCGCTTCGCGGTCGTAGCCGACGAGCGAGGAGAGGAGGAGCTGGAGGCCGAGGAGCGATGCCATGACGTTGACGGCGACGAAGGACACGGGAGACAGGTTCGTGCGCTCCTCCTCATCGAGCGGCCCGCACATAAGGCACGCTCCTCCTTCTTCATAAAGAGCGGCCTGCGCTCCCAACTGGAGGATTCTGCCATCCTTGACGAAAGCGCCTGAGCCGAGCGAGAGAAGCTTCTGCTTCTTCCCCTTCACGTGGCTGGCCGAGACTTTCGCATTGAGGAATTTCTTGGCGGGGATGTTGTCTGTGGCGTCGACGATGATGTCCGAGGCATCGAGCGCTGCCTGGGCTCTCGCGTCCTGAACCGCGAAAGGATAGACCTCGCATTCAATCGAAGGGTCCAGAGACAGCAATCTTTCTTTTACCACTTCGACTTTCAGCCTTCCGATGTCTTTTTGCGTGAAAGCGACTCCAGCGTTGAGGTTGTGGGTTTCGACAATGTCAGGATCGATGAGGCGGAACCTCATGAAGCCGGTGTGCGCCAGAAGCAGGGCGGACGCTCCGCCGTTCCTGCTGGCTCCAACTATGGAGACTTCCTTCTCCGCTATCTCCTGCATTGCCCCGGCCCCGAACAGTCTCGCCTGCCTGGCCAGCCTCGCCTGCGTGAAAGTCATTGCGGCTGCGTCTGGGTCGTCTCGGTCTTGAGCGTTTCTGTTATCGGGCAGCGCTTGAGCTCTTCCGCTCTTCCACGAGCGAGCGGGCAGTTCATGCAGCTCTGGATGGAGTAGCGGAACGCCTCCCTGAGCAGGAGGATCGCGGAATCCATCGAAAGCCTGAGAAACCGGTCGCTGTGCCTGTATCCCTTTTTCGCGGAGGCGAGGGTTTTCTCCCTCACATGCCTCCACGTGCCGTCCCTGAGCACGAAAAGCGCCGGTTGCGTCATGTCCCTGAAGGTCGTGGACGCAAGAATCCGAAATATCTTGAAGCAGTTGTCTGCGGAGGTTGACGTTTCGGTTATGTCGTCCCTTATCCTCCTGTTTAAGATCTGGAGCCTCATGACATCGCGTACGTCGCTCACTCCGCCAGGAGCGACGCCCCACCTCACGCGGCGGACCACCTCGACAAGGCCCATGACCATGAGGGCCAGGCCTGCGAACATTAAGATGTTCGGAAAAATAGACATGTTGCCTCCTCATTTCTCTTTTCTTAGCTGCTCAAGCAAGGCCTTCAATTCTCTGAGCTCTTGCTTCAGCCTGCCCATCTTCTCGGCGTCTCCGCTCCTGATGCCGCTCTCCTGCCGCTTCTGTGCTTCTGATAGCGAAAAGTCGATTTTCCTCGAAAGGTTTCTAACCTCTATACGGAGGTCCGCAATTTCGCTTTCGAGCGCTTCGAGCCCGGCGGCCGCGGGCTCTCCTGCGTCAAGCCGCGAAGGCCAGGTCCTGAATTCCTCCCTAATTTCTTCCTCAAAGACCTGTGCGTTCGGCTGCGCTTGGTTTTGAACGTACGGGACTGAGCCCCTGTATGCTGCTGGCTGATAGGAATACGAAGCCCTGCTGAGAACAGGCTGCCTGATAGTGACGGGATTGCTGATGACCCTTCGGTGATATCTGTAATAGGAATAGTTCTGGCCGGAAGCGATGCGCGAGGGATATTCAGGTATCCGTGCCTGCCCGAATCCCGTTTGCGAAGCGAGGAGAACAAAAAGAACAAAGCAAAGCGCGAGCATTGGTTTTTTAATCATCGTTTCCACCCTGATTCTCAATTGAGGATATCGTCGATAAGGCTTATGACCTCGTCGATCTTTGCATCGATTTTGCCCTGGAGCTCGCCCTCATCGCTTGAAATTTCTTCCTTGACCGGCAGAGAAGGAACGAATTCGACCTGTCTTGTTTCTGGAGATTCACGTTGATGAGCGGCAAAGCCGGGCTTTCCAGACTTCAGGAGCATCACTGAAATACTTATAAGCAGGATGGAAAGACCGATGATGAATTTCCTTGACCTTAGGATTTCCCTGAACACATGAGCCTCCTTTTTTATTCAACCCTGAAGTTCGGGAGGACTTTCATCTCGGCCTGTCTGCCAGGTCCAGGAATCTCGACGAGCTCGTGCTCTTTGAGCCTGACCCAGGACTGGTCGCGCCTCGCCATCAGCACGCTCCCGACATAGGCCTTCGCCAGCTTCTTCAGCGCCCTGACAGGAATCCATCTCTTCACTCCGCGAGGGATCTCCACTGACCGACCATCGACGACGAGCCTCCTGTCGCTCCCGATACGAATGTCGAGGATTCCGACAGGAGCAGGCTGCGTCAGTCCTTTTTCCTTGCCTCCGATAAGCGCCAGAAGAGACCCTGCGAACGCCGGCGGCATCGCCGTCGAGCACGCGGTTATGGTCACGGGAAATTTCTTCTGCCCGTTCCCGGTGGCCGGGCCTGAAAAAGCATTCGCCCTTACGTACCGTTCGATTGCCATCACACTGCTCACTTTTTTCCTCCTTTAATTAATATGTATGCGTATCGCCTCCGCCCTGGCCGCGCAGTGTTACCTCCTTTCCTTGCGGCTTGAAGCGGAAGCGCATGATTCACACGACGCGCCGTATGCGTTACCGTGAATCTCTTCCAGGCAGACGACGCATCGGCTCACATGGCAGAACGGACAGATCCTCGCGCATTTTTCCTTGCACACGATGCGGCCGCATCTTGGGCAGAAGTCGAAGGTTTCTTCGTCGAGCGGCAGAAGGCGCATGCAGACGGAGCACGCCTGCTTAGGCTTATGATCAAGATAGTAATCGGTGCTACAAGACATAGGATTTCCCCCCGGAAAGTTGCCGGTTATTCTGACAGGCTCGGTTTATGACCATCCCAATACACAGAGAAGCACACAAAAACTTACTTAGGGAGGGTCAAAGATGAGGAACCCAGATTTTACGCTAGTTTTTCTCTTCTCTTAACTATCTGCCTTACTGTCGTCGGCGATTTTGATATTTGCTTTCCGATGATATCGTAGCACTTATTATTTGAATAGCCTCTTTTCTTAAGCTCTTTAAACCTATCTCTCACAATCCTATTTCTTTCCCTATGCAAAAACATTTCAGTCCAAGATAATTGATGCGTAATATTTTTGGGATCTTTTTTATGATGAGGTTTCATTCCCCAAGAATACTTATAAAATACTCCAAGTTGCTTCAGCTCTAAATTCGGCCCATACATTCGGGATTCGATTAAACGATTGAAAGAATCCGTGCCATGCAATATTTCTTTAACCGTATAACGCATAGGATAGTTAAAGGATTTAATTAATCGTCCATATTTGTCGAACTTTGTCTCGATTTGATGAACGAGCGAATAATAATAAATTGGAATGCCATTATAAGCGCAATCAATATCATGGCCAGCGAGGAAGTTGCCGATATCCTTATACAGTCGAACGACACCCTCAATGCCATATTTTAGAAAGTACTTCACAAATGCATTCGTCCACTTGCCTATGTTTTCTTCCGTCATCTTTCCTGGATAAAACACATCCGGGACAAATAAAAAATCCCATTTCTCTCTTAATGCCCTCCAATCTTCCAGAAAATACTCGTCCTCCAATAACTTAGCGGTCTTATCAAACGAATACTTCGCCCATACCTTCTCGTAATGTGTTTCAACAGAATCGAGCATTTCTTTTTCTAAGGCTCGCAACAAATCTTTTTTATTGCAAATTCTAGCCAGCAAAGCATGAATTCCACCTATCTTCTCCTTTTCAAGGAGCGCCAGGGCATCAAACACTTTTTGCCTGTTTCTTGCAGGGTATCCGTGCTTTTTCATGAAGGAACTTAGTGTATCATCCAGGTCATGCTGCATTAGGTTTCCCAGAATTGAATGAAGGGCTTTGGGATCAATTGGTTTTTTCACTAGTTTTGCGTCCCTTTATCTTATTATTGCTTCTTCTATGCCTTGTCAATGCCGTAGCGCTTCAATATTGAATAAAGCTGCTTTAAGGTTCCCTTGCCAAAATACGGGACTCTCAATTGTTTGAGAAGTTCTTCTTGATCGTAGTTCGCAAGATTTACGACAGTCGGAGAAACACCAGTAGTTTTTTCGAGATTTCTAAGACCCAGATCTATTTTGAATGGCAATTTTTCCAGTTCATAAAGAGGCTTATTATGCAAATCCGGACACAGCACAGTTGTTACGTTATCGACTTGCTCATCTATATCGCGATAAAGCCCTGATTTCATTTCAGCCAATCTTCTATATGTGTTGGCTTGCCGTTCTATATCTGCTTCTCTGCCATGTAACACGGTGCCGACCTTCTTGTGCTTTGTCATTCCTATCCGGTTAATAATATTTATTCAGATTTAAAAAGCTTCATCCGCCTATTCCGCAGCCCCTCCCCTCGTCCGGTTAATTAAGCTCCTTGCCCAACTTCTAACATTTTCGGGTCGGTTTCTATGGCGAAAAAGCTCTCTCAGTTCGACGTCGCGAAGGATAAATGGTATGCACAGCCTCGTCTCTACGTTGATACGAAGAGCGACGATTCCCTGTACGAAGAGCTGAAGGAATTCAGATCCGAGTTATCGAAAACGCTTCCCAATGACGACGCTGGCCTCAAGCGACTGCTGGAGGATCTTTACGAAGAAGATGATTATGCCGTTCTGAAAAGAGCGAGAGCGAGGCCGAAGTGTCCGACGACGGGCGAGGTCGCCTCTCCTCTTCCTCCGTCCGCGGAGGCGGCTGGCTTCCTCGACCTGAAGCTCTCGCTACTCCGGGAGCAAATCGAGCTCCTGAAGTCGAACCTGCGCGTAAGGAAGGCGCTGTACGAGAAAGCGCGGACAGATGTTTATTACGAAATGAAGCGTGTGAAGACGGAGCTCCAGGATTTGTACGGCTGGCGCAAAGGCGAAAAACCGACGGTTGATGCCGTGAAAATGGAGCTTCTGAGGCAGATGGCGGCGCTTTACCGGGAGAAGCGAATGAACGGCCTGAACCATTGGAAGGATTTGACCTTCGAGCTCCGCGACCTGAGGGCGCTGGTTTCAGAGTACAAGTCGCTTAAGGCTTTGGTTGGCATGGCCGATTTGGAGGGGAATGGAGATGTCATGGCAGGATGAGCAGGACAAGATATTCAGGCACATGAAGCCGGTCCTCGGCGAGAAGACGCTGAACAGGCTCTGGACCGCTTACGTTACGAGCACGGACGCGAAGACGCGGGCGGAAATCCTCGGCATGCTCCAGCTCCTGGCTTCGAAGCATCTGAAAGAGAACTATGAGAAAAACGTCCTTCTTTCGCTTCCCGACGCCGCCTCGATTGCCGGAGACTTCGAGCTCGGCAGGGTCGTTTACGGTGAGAAGGAATTCCATCCCTTCGGCCTGCGCGAGGCTGAGTGGCTTAGGCATGTGGGCATATTCGGGACGACGGGCTCGGGGAAAACAAACTGCGCCTTCGTCCTTCTGTCGATTCTGCGCCGGATGGGCAAGCCGTTTCTCATATTCGACTGGAAGCGCAATTACCGCGACCTGCTTTCGCTGGTCGATTTCAAGGATACTCGAATCTATACGATTGGCCGAAACGTTTCGCCTCTTTCCTTCAATCCCCTGATTCCGCCGCCTGGGACCGACGCCCAGACCTGGCTCAAGAAGCTGATTGAAGTGATGTGCCACGCTTACTTCCTCGGCGAGGGCGTCGCCTATCTCCTCCAGAAAGCGATTGATAAGGTCTATACGGATTTCGGCGTCTACTTCGGGGCCAGCGCATATCCGACCTTCCGCGACGTGCTGGCCATTCTTGAGAAGACGGAAGTCAAAGGCAGGAAGGCGTTATGGATGGACTCGACGCTTCGAACGCTTGGCGTCCTGTGCTTCGGTGAATTCGGTCGCATCATGAATGTTAGGAAGCCTTATCCTATTGCCGATTTGTTGAAAGAAAATGTCATTCTGGAGCTTGATGCGCTGACGAATTCGGACAAGACGTTTTTCATCGAGGCACTGCTGCTGTGGATTCATCATTACAGGCTCTCGGAGGGCGAAAGGGAGGTCTTCAAGCATGCGATTCTTATCGAGGAAGCGCATCACATCCTCCTCCGAAAAAAGCAGGAGA
>Ga0315284_10010332_pt1 | contig 13299 bp, 12 predicted proteins | sample YL17G09_16_MG_FD_203696 | JGI IMG/M metagenome (GOLD analysis project Ga0315284, IMG submission 203696) | Sediment microbial communities from Yellowstone Lake, YNP, Wyoming, USA - YL17G09_16 | ecosystem: Environmental > Aquatic > Freshwater > Lake > Sediment | place: USA: Wyoming | collected...
GTTACATCTTCAACGGGTAGTACCACTTCGGAATTGCCTGCCATGCTGCAGGCCGCCGTTGATGCCGGCAGAATCACCAAGCAACAGGCCGAGGATTTTGTAAAAAACGGCCTGCCATCGGGTCCTATATCGGGGCAGGGATTTGCCGCCTCGGGGAATTTTACGCTTCCCCAGGGATTTTCATTCTCCGGGTCGCCCGGCAGCCAGAGAAGGAGCCAGACATCGTCAGTGGTGCCGGAAAATATCCAGCTTAGACAGGGACTGACGGTTACGGTCAGCATCATCGTAGCCAGCCGGACTAACGTGGTGCTGGTGCCTAACGCGGCGGTTACTAAACAAGGCGGCCAGAGCTATGTAAATGTTGTTTCAGCCTCCGGCGCTCTGGAAAAACGCACTGTGCAGACCGGCCTTAGCGACTGGCAGAATACCGAGATAACCAGCGGCCTTACCGAGGGTGAAAAGGTCAGCGTGCCGCAGGGGACAACAACAACGACGACGTCATCATCGCAAAATCGGGGTGGCGGGATACCGTTTATCGGACCCGGCCGGTAAGGAGTAGATAGTGATGATACAACTCGAAAATATCACCAAAGTCTACCCCATGGGCAAAAGGGAACTGACCGTCCTTAAAGGGGTAAACCTGAACATCAAAAAAGGCGAGCTGGTGGCTATTATGGGCCCGTCCGGTTCCGGCAAGTCCACGATGCTCAACCTCATAGGCTGCCTGGATAAGCCTACTGCCGGCAGTTACCTCCTGGAGGATAGAGAGGTCAGCCGCTTGAGCGACAGCGAGCTGGCTAAGATAAGAGGACAGAAAATAGGTTTTATCTTCCAGACCTTCAACCTGCTGTCCCGTCTCACCGCCCTGGCTAACGTGGAGCTCGGCCTGACCTACGCCGGCGGTAATGACCGCAAGAGAGCCATCGAAGCATTGGCTAAGGTAGGCCTCTCCGAGCGCGTTAATCACCGTCCCATCGAGCTCTCCGGGGGTGAGCAGCAAAGGGTAGCCATCGCCCGGGCGATTGTGAAAAACCCCTCCCTGTTCCTGGCCGATGAACCTACCGGCCAGCTGGACAGCCATTCCGGCGAGGAGGTAATCTCCATCCTGACCTCCCTGCATGCCGAGCATGCTATTACCCTGGTGCTCGTAACCCATGATATGAATATCGCTAAACACTGCCAGCGTATCATCCAGCTCAAGGACGGCGAGGTTATCGGGGAGGAAACCTTATGAAATATTGGCTGAGCTTTTTATCTACCATCTGGTTGGGGCTGATCACCCATAAGCTGCGCAGCTTTTTAACCATTTTAGGAGTCGTCATCGGCGTCGCTTCCGTCATCACCTTGATGTCCATCGGCCGCGGCTCGGAGGCAAAGATTCTCTCCAATATACAGAGCCTCGGCTCCAACCTGATTACCGTCCGTCCCGGGGCATCCGTATCATTCGGCGGCATCAGGGGCGGCTTCGGCGGGGCCAGGACGTTAACCATGGAAGATGCGGATGCCATTGCCCAGCAAGTAGCCGATGTTACCGCGGTTTCACCGTCTAACACCAGCAACCTGCAGCTCGTCGTCGGCAGTCAGAATACGAATTCGCAGGTCAACGGCGTTAACCCCGAGTATTTAGGTATTAACAACCTTACCATTGCTAACGGCGCTCTATTTTCCGATAATGAGTACCAGAGCGGCTCCAAGGTAGCCGTGCTCGGCAGCAGTGTCGCCGAGACTCTTTTCCCCAATAGCGACCCCATCGGACAGCAGATGCGGATGGGCACCATTATCGTGCGCGTCATCGGCGTCCTGGAAAGCAAGGGCGCCTCATTCAACTCATCTGATGACGCCATCTTCATCCCCCTGACCGCCATGCAGCAAACGGTAGCCCTGCCGCGGACTCCCCAGGGAGGACATGTCGTTTCCTCTATAACCCTGACCGTCGCTGACTCGTCACAGACGCAGAGTGTCATTGACGCCATTACCAGCCTGCTGCGTAACCGCCACTTGCTGGCGGCCTCCGCCAATAATGATTTCAATATCCAGTCCGTCCAGGAGATAGCCGCCACCCTCTCTGAAACGATGGGCACCCTGACCCTGCTGCTGGGGGCTATTGCCGCCATTTCCCTGCTGGTGGGAGGTATCGGTGTGATGAATATCATGCTGGTCTCGGTATTAGAAAGGACGAGGGAGATAGGCATCCGCAAGGCACTCGGCGCCAGGCAGCGCGATATCTGGAGCCAGTTCCTGATAGAGGCCGCGCTCTTGACCTTTGCGGGGGGCATCATTGGCGTTATCGTGGGCTGGGGCGTCGCCTACATCGTTGCCAGGACGGGCTTTTTACCGACTCTCGTTACCGCCGATATTGTTATCATGGCTGTTTCCGTGTCTATCGGCATCGGGTTGTTCTTCGGCTTTTACCCCGCCTGGAACGCTTCCCGCCTCAATCCTATTGAAGCGCTGCGGTCGGAATAAAAATAGTAATCGTCCGTGCTCATTTGAGGACTTGCCAGAGCTTGAGTTTAGACGCAGCCGGTTGCCTTGGGCACGCCAGCCCACTTACAGGCGGAGTTGGCCGGTCCCTCCGGGAAAAGGTCGTATAGTTTCTTCAGGGTGAACCCGGTTTCTTTGATAAGCCTTCTTATCATCGGGCAAATTCCGTTGGCCAGGTAATAATTCCTCAGGTAATTGATAGCTTTCCAGTGCTCTTCCGTTAGCTCGGTTACGCCTTCTTTCAAGGCAAAGGCCCCGGCGATTTCTTTATTCCATTTTTCGGTTTCCTGCATAAAGCCGTGTTCGTCAACCACATACATCTTACCGGCCAGTTCCATTTGCGCCATAGCATTTAACCCTTTCCTGAATAGAACTTAAATTTTTATATAGTTCAAGTGCGCCGCAGTAAATATATCCCATTGTAAAAAAACAATCAAATATCCCCGTTAAAAATCACCTCTAGCTTTCCCCCCAATTTATGAAAGGCTTCTTAATAACGACCATGGCATTAACGATTAGTTCCGCCAGGCCGCCGCAGAAAATGCCGGATTTCTCCCGCGCCCCGTAGTAGTTAAATATCACACGGAACTGGAGCTTGCAGTTAAGGCATGGTGCGCAGATGTATTTGTTTACCTCCGGCCCGGGGCTGTCGCTGAAAGCTTCCAGTACCTGCTTGAGCTTCATCCTCCCCGCCACGCCCGCCTTCCAGTCGGTGATATTGACATCGGACATCACGGCTAAACCCCCGCCCCCGCCGCAGCAATAGTTATCTACGCCGTGCGGCGTCATCTCCCGGAATTGCGGGCAGAGATAGCGCAGAATCCTCCGCTGCGGCTCGACGATGCCCAGGTTCCTCACGATATTACACGGGTCGTGAAGCGTCACCGGAAAATCGTTTTTTGACGGGTCGAATTTAATCCTGCCGCTGAAGACGATATCCTCCAGGAAAGTCATGAAGCTCTCTCGCGGAATATTCAGGTCGCCGGTCAGCAGTCTATCGGCCACCGTCATCAGGGCTTTATGCTCATGCCCGCACTCCCCCATGATTATCTTCTTAACTTTAAGCTTCCGGGCGATTTGGGCGTGCCGGGTGGCAACCCTCGCCAGCTGGACATCGTCATAAAACAGGCCGTAGTTGACGCCATCATATCCCGGCACCTCGGAAGACAGCGTCCAGCTGATATCGGCGGCGTTGCACAAAATAGCGAAGGCCATGACGCTTTCCGGGAAGGATAATAAGTCCCCGGCGCTGTGGAGCAGGAGGACATCCGCGCCCTCTTTATCCCACGGTGTCTTTATTTCGATGCCGGTAGCCTCGCTGAAGTCTTCGTCCAGGAACTTCACGTTGTCAATGGCGACATCGGGTCTCAAGCCGGTGGGAGAGCCGACCTCGAGCTGTAATACCGTGCCTTTCTCGTGAAGCTCTTGGGGGGCCCAGCCCAGCTCCTGACTAAACAGCTTGCGCAGTTCGCGGGTGATGAGGGCATTATCCACGCCCACCGGGCAGGCCTGGGCGCACCTCCGGCACAGGTTGCACCGGTAGCTTAGCTCGTACAGGCGGGATATCGCCGCCCAGTTAAGCTCGATATCCGTTCCCTTGAGTTTAGAAATCAGCTTCCCGCCGGGCTTAGCGTATTTTTCAATAAGACGCCGGAAAACTTCCGAGCGGTAGGTCGGTCTATAAAGGTCGTTCCTGCCGCTGGCGACGTAGACCGGGCAGGCTTCGTTGCAGGTCTGGCACCGCGCGCAGTGGTCGAGGGAAAGCAACAGCGGCTGAAGGAAAGTCCAGTTGTTTTCCTTGCTTAACAGCTTCTTTAACCCTGAGATAAATGGCCGGACGTATTTCTCTTCTTCCTCTTTACTCTTCGGCTTAGGCAAGGCGAGTGCCACAAACCCATCGAGATTGCACACCAACCTTTCTTTCTGGTCTTGTGTAAGCTTTTTAAAGCCAGGCAGTTCCTCGCTTTTATCATAAGGCGGCGGCAACAGTATCAACTCATCGATGTTTATTTCGGTGAGTTGCGCGTCTCCGTCTTTTGAGATATCGGAAATCTTAAGGTTTTTCTTTTTCACCGGATTCCCCCGCTACAATATCCGCCCAATCTTTCTTGCCATCGGACTTTACATGGGCAGCCGACCAGTTGACAGGTTGATTTATCAGTCCGCTTAATTCTTCTTCCATCGCTTTATCCTGCGGTTCATCGTCCCAGCGCACCGCGTGGTATGTGAAATACTTGGTAATAAAGTGGACCATGTCCGTCAGCGGCAGATAGATGATGAACAATAACGAAATAATGATATGCGCCGCCAGAGGCAGCGTAACGGTAATGCCGGCATCCAGGGTAATCAGCCTCTTCACGAAAAGACTGGCCTCCGAGGCGAAGTCGCCCGAATAAAACCACGCGAAAGCTCCGCTGATAAACACCGCCGCCAGGAATACCAGCCGGAAATACGTTGAAAAGGAACTGAATAGCCTTAAATCGGCATCGAGTGCTCGTTTGAATATTAACCCGACCGCCCCAAGGCTCCCCAATATATACCCCATGACCGCCGCTACCGCAGCAATGTCCTTGAAAACGTTCAGCACGTAGAGCGGCGTTCCCGTGATAATGAATAATGCGTTAATTAAATGTAATATAAGCGTTAAAATGAAAAAATATATTCCCGTATGCAGTGCGAAGGAAAACGGCCATAACGACCGGTTATTCTTCCACACGCCTTTTAAAAGAAATATCTCCTTTGCCATGTAGATAATAGGGGCTATGCGCGATTTACGCCGCGGTTTTTGCCACCATTCATACTCTTCCAGATAGGAGCCGCCGTACTTTGCCTTTCCTTTTTCGTGAGGTATCGGCGCAAGCTCCCATCTCAGATGCACCGGCAATCTAACGATGGAGATGATGCGGTAGACGATAAGAATTAAAAAAATACATACCGCGCTAAAAGTAAAAATATGCCAGAAAATACCGGACATGGCTACTCCCCGTGACCTTATTTCATGCTGTCGATGATAAACCCCGCAGCCAGCCGGCAACCCATCCCCGGCGGCAGTCCGCACTTTTCAAACCCCTTATCCCCCGCGAACGATATCATGGCTGCCTCACTGTCCCCGGGATTTATCCGCCGCCCCAGTATCACCGTTTCGATGATGTCCGAGCAGTATAAATGACCGACGGCGTCTTCAAAATAAGCCATGAACTTCTGTGATGTCATGATGGTCTTATTCATCGTTTCGTAGTCCAGCCGGTTATCGCTGCCGAAATAAAGCCCGAAGGTAATCAGGCTGCCGGTGATGCCTCCGCATATTTCGCCCGTCCCCCCGATGCCCGGAAACGGCGTCAGGGCTTTAATGATTTCCATATTGCCCAGCCCGAATTCCTCCAGGAGGGCCATCGCCGTGCCCTGGGCGCAGTTCTTGAAAATAAAGTTGTATTCCTCGGCCAGCTGCTGGACATGGTCGAGGATTTTTGCCTTGTTGGCTTTCATCTCTTTCGCGTCGAGTTTTTTCCTCGGAATTCCCTTCTCCACCAGCTTTTTTACCCTGGCCTCGATAGCCGGTGTGTCCCAGACCCTGGCCGCCAGTTCGTCTACCTTTTTCTTTAAAGCCGCGTAGTCCGTCATGGGTCAATTGCCTCCTTGTTTGACTTTATCGAAAGTACTTATTTCGTAATTAAAATCCCCGCCTTTTCCCGGGCCTGTGTTTATTATAAATGATTATCACATTATTGAAAATAATCTATCAATTAATAGAAATAATTATGCCTTCCCCATTGATTTCGTGGTTGTGGTTGCCGGAATGTCGAAACCGGGCTTATCTTCGCCCGCTTGAACTGAACGCCGCTATCGGTAGGGTATAATACAGTCGGGGGTAAATCCTTCTCCAACCTCATCTACTCCACTTTCTTTTCAAGATGGCTGGTATCCATGTGGTGATGCCGGCGGAGCGGAATTTCCTTGATGAAAAAGTTGATGATAAAAGCGACGATAATCGCCATAAAAGAGTAGAGGAACACGTTGGATATCGAGAGCGAAAGCGATTCGCGGAGTGCATGCATCACCTGCTGCAGCAATGCCGCTCCCTTATCCCCCAGGTTCCCGATAATTCCCTGAAGCTGGTTCTGTGCCTCCGGATTCATCAGGGCTTGAGGATTATGGGTCAGTGTATCCAGCTGTTGCGGCGGCAACAGCTTCGTGAAGTCTGTGGGAAGCTTTGTCATTATTTCCGCCGCGAACCGGTTATTCATTACCGACCCGAATACCGCCAGGCCCACAGACCCCCCGATGGAACGGAAAAAGGCGGTAGTGGATGTCGCCGCCCCAAGTACGGCATAAGGCACGGCATTCTGTACCGCCAGCATGTATAGCGGCATCGTCACTCCCAGCCCGAAGCCGGTTATTACCATGTTTCTCACCGCGATTCCGTTGCTGGTATCCATGTTCATTTGAGAAAGCAGCCACATTCCGATAGCCATAACCCCCAGGCCCACCGCTCCCTGTAGGCGGTAGTGTCCCCCCGCCCTTGAAAGCACCTGCCCGGAAATCGCGCTCCCGAATACCACTCCCAGCATCATCGGCGTCACGAAGTTACCGCTCGCTGTTGCCGTAGCTCCCAGGACTCCCTGGAAAAACAGCGGGATAAAGACTATCGAGCCGAACATGCCCCCGGATGTCAGGAATATCAATACCGACGATATGGATACGATGCGGTCCTTGAAAATACCGAGCGGGACTATCGGCTCTTTACTCCGGCTCTCTACCCATATGAAAATGCTCAGCGCTGCTGCGGAAAAAACGAACATACCTATAATCTGCACCGAGCCCCACGCGTATTCCACCCCTCCCCAGGATAAAGCCAGCATCAACGGCACCACTCCCAGTATCAGCAGGACGACCCCGGGATAATCGATACTGTGCTTGAGATTGTCCGTCTTTATATTCGGGAAGAAAAAGATAAACAGTAAGATTACTATTAAGCCCAGTGGCACGTTCACGAAGAATACCCAGTGCCAGGACAGGTTATCCGTAATATAGCCGCCCATCGACGGCCCGATTATCGATGATAAACCGAACACCGCGCTCATAAAGCCCTGGTATTTTCCCCGCACCGCCGGCGGGAAAAGGTCGCCGATAACCGTGAAAGCATTCGCCATGATGACGCCCGCGCCTATTCCCTGGAAGCCGCGGAAGATTATTATCTAGTTCATGGAGTGGCTGAGACCGCACAGAACGGAACCCAGGACGAATATTGCCAGCCCCCCCAGATAAAAAATTTTCCGACCGTAAATATCGGTAAGCTTGCCGGTAATGGGTACTGTCACCGCGGACGTGATGATATAGGCTGTGGTGACCCACGTGTACTGGCTGAACCCGCCAAGGTCGCTGATGATGCGCGGCATAGCCGTGCCTACTATTGTCTGGTCGAGAGCTCCCAGGAACATCGCCAGCATGACGCCGGCAAAGGTGATTACTATCTGTTTTCTAGGTAAAGAGCGGAGTCCGATCGGTTGAGCTTGATTATTTTGGTTGGCGGGATTGGTTGGAGTATTCAATGTATTAACTTTTCAATCTGTTAATTTAATTATATCATGTGGGAGAATTATTTCATATTGCGGCCTAACCTGTTGCCTGTAAGTCCGTTATAATATTTGGTAGACAAAAATAAAACATCTATATGGAGGACATTAAATGAAAAACCTCGCTCTCTTCGGTCTGGTCTCCATCCTGCTGCTGCTCCTGCTCATGCTTGGCTGTAAAACGGAAGAGCCGTCCACGTCCCCAACTGCATCGAAGGTGCCCGCTTTAAACGGCGGACAGGAAGCTAAAATGATCGAGCTTACCATCGGCGATTTCACGGCGCAAAATAATATCGTTAAAGATATCGAGCTTATCCTCCCCGCCTCCCTGACTGTCAGCCTTGACTCCAATCCTACTACCGGTTACCAGTGGGGCGAGGCGGAGATAAGCGCTCCGGCGGTTGTAGCGCAGGCATCACGCAACTTCGTGGAACCGGAAGACACCGGTGTTGTCGGCTCCGGAGGAACGGATGTCTGGACATTCGACTCCAAAGCGGCTGGCACGGCGACTATCAAGATGAGCTATGGCCGACCCTGGGAAGGCGGGGAAAAGGACACCTTCACCCTAACGATAAATGTAACCGTTAAATAGAAGATTCATTCAAAACCAGATTTGAAAGTGAGGGGGGAGCCGTACGGCTCCCCCTTTTTTATAGGTTCTTTTTGCATTTGGTTGGTCCAAGATACTCTCCCCCTTGGTCCCCTTCAGGAGGGACTGAACACCATGGGCAGTTACATGTGCTCATTAGTGCAGAAATCCGCGAACACAAATTGGCAGGGCAGACGCTCTTCCTCACATGAGTTCACGGAAGTAGTAGTGACGCACGGGGTTGCGTGCGTCACTGCTCATTCCACAGCCATTATCAGCATTGAGTTGTATAAGGTCAAATTTGTTAGAATAGTGCTGTTGTTGTCATCACAAAAAGATGAATTGTTGAGTTAATCATATTGCGGCTTTGGGGGTAGAATAGGAACAAACGCTCAAATACTACCTTTCTCCATGTTTCGCCGAGCGGAGGAGATATCCCGCAACCGCTGTGCATAACTAAGCAACTTCTTTCTCAACCTGATATTCCCCGGGGTCACCTCAACCAGTTCATCCTTATCAATAAAATCAATGGCTTGCTCCAAGCTTAGCTTCAGGGGAGTCGTCAGCCTGACGATGATTTCCTGGGTCGAAGAACGCACGTTCGTCTTCTTCCTTTCCTTGCATACGTTGACAGGTATGTCCTGCGGCCGCGAATTCAGTCCTACTATCATGCCCTCGTAGACCTGCGTACCAGGGTCAATCATGGTAAGGCCGCGTCCCTCGGCAACGCGTATACCGTAGGTCACCGCCGTGCCCTGTTCCGATGCCACCAGTACGCCGCTGCGGGACGAGGTAATATCCCCGTGCCAGGGCTCATAGTCAAGAAAAACGGTATTCATGACACCCTCACCCCGGCAGGCGGTAAGATAAGCGCTACGGAAACCAAGCAGTCCCTTGGTGGGTACACGAAATTCCATACGCACATTGCCCTGACCGTCGTTGCGCATATCGGTAAGCCGGGCCTGTCGATTGCTCAACATCTCGGTTAAAACACCGACATATTTTTCATCGGTATCAATGGTAAGAACCTCAACAGGCTCCATAAGCTTACCATCAACCACCTTGGTAATCGCCTCGGGCCTGGAGACTTCAAATTCATAACCCTCACGGCGCATGGTTTCAATCAGGATAGCCAGGTGCAGTTCCCCTCTACCTTTGACCAAATAAGTATCCGGACTATCGGTATCCTGGACCCGGAGACTGAGATTGATCTCCAATTCCTTATAGAGTCGCGCCCGTAGCTGGCGCGTGGTGCTGAAGCGCCCCTCACGGCCCGCGAATGGCGAGGTGTTGACCCCAAAGGTCATCTCTACCGTCGGTTCGCCAATCTCTATACGCGGTAGAGACTCCGGCTGCTCCGGGCTGGCAATGGTATCTCCAATACTGACTTTTTCGAGGCCGGTTACCGCCACGATGTCACCCGCCTCGGCTTCCGGCACACTCAAGCGTTTCAGGCCAAGGTAGGTAAACACTTCGCCAATCTCATACCGGGTCAGGCTCCCATCTTCACTTATATTAACCACGGGGTCACGGGGAGCAACTTTACCCCTCCAGATTCTACCGATAGCTATCTTACCTTTGTGGTTGTCATAGTCAAGATTAGAAACCATCATTTGAAATGGCCCGCTATCAATTTGCGGTGGTGGTACTTTTTCTAAGATACATTCGAAGAGAGGCGTGATGTCCTGGCCTTTCATATCCGGGTCAGTTACGGCTGTACCTTCCCGGGCACTGGCATACAATATCGGGAAGTCAAGCTGGTCAGCACTGGTGGCTAATTCCAGGAACAGGTCCTGGGTGAGGCTGCGCACCTCGGTGATACGCGCATTATCCCGGTCTATTTTATTGATTACCACGATGGGCTTCAGCCCCCTTTGCAGGGCTTGACGAAGCACGTACTTGGTCTGGGGCATCGGCCCTTCTACGGAGTCTACCAGGAGCAGGCAACCGTCAGCCATACTGATGACGCGCTCTACTTCTCCGCTGAAGTCAGCGTGCCCGGGGGTATCAATTATATTGATTTTAACGCCCCGGTAAATCACAGCGGTATTCTTAGACATGATGGTGATGCCTTTTTCCCGTTCCAAGACATTCTGATCCATGATTAAATCGCCGACTCTCTCGTTATCCCGGAACACCTTGCTTTGTTTGAGCATGGCATCTACCAGGGTAGTTTTACCATGGTCAACGTGGGCAATAATGGCAATATTCCTGATGTCATTACGATAAATCATACAATCAGCCTAATTTATCCTCAGTCCCGGCACCTTTGTAGTCCAGCCTTTTCAGTATTACCAGCTCGGCTCTTTATAATAATCGCCACAGGAAGCCGCTCTATCTCTGAGATATTCAGGCGCTAAACCGGAGTCTCTAGAGGAAAGCAGGCACAAGCGGCGAGTTTAGCTTCGCACAATTGATAGTCGCAGCAAGAGATGCCAGATGCGGCATTGCGGTAATTCCGGGAATCATGTAATAACGTAAGCTGGAGCTATATAAATTATATACCAAATAGAGCCGCTACTCAAAAACAAGGTATCGTTCCCTTTTGGTTTAGATTAAATGGGGAGTCAATTATCAATTTACGGAAATGGTTGCTATTTACATCTTGATTGTTTTACTTGCCCCGAGGGTGATTGTATCGGTGACTCAATTCCGAAATCTCAACTAAGAAAGGGATTGAGATTAGGTAGGGATAGGCAGGTAAATATTCCGCTGCATATTTCCTTTAAGATACTCAATCCCAAATGTAAATATTGTGGTTCAGAGGCAACATCTAAATATGGCTTTTATAAAAGAGTTCAGAGATATATTTGCAAAATATGCAAGCGGAAATTTAAAGCGGATAATAATAAATTCCACATGAAAGTTAAATCTGAATATTTTGATAAAGCGATAAATGAATATGATAAAGGGCGCAGTATTAGGGATATCAGATATATTCTAAAACAGGATTATAATTATTACCCCTCCAAAGCAACTATTCACAGATGGATTAAAAAAATCATATCTACCAAAAGGGAACGATACCGGAGTAATCGTTACTTGCTTAGTTCTGCAGGTTCGTTTGATATTAAGTGTTCAGGGAAGGACAAATGTTAAACTGGATGGGGTTTTTCTAAATTGCATTTCTCCGTATAATCACATCAGCCAGGATGTTGATTGAACGCACCTGAATAATTCGATTTTATTCTTAACGCCCAGCTTACGGTATATATTCTTCATGTGTGTATGCACCGTTAACTTGCTGATATAGAGCTTTTCCGCTATCTCGCCGTAAGACATACCCGCGATAATGCAATAAACAATATCTGCCTCTCTCCGGCTAAGGCGGAATCTTGCCTGCAGGGTAGCTTCTAGTCTCTCTTTGTTGGTCAAATCAGTTAGAGTAACCAGGAAGTGAGGTAATGTGATTAATCGGTCAGCTTTCCATATGAGTGAACATTCTATCCGGAACCGTTTGCCGTTGTCCGCGAAGATTATCCTTTCTTTTGGCCACAGTGTAAGCCTTTCCTCGGCTTTTAGCAGATTAAGAAGGTCACAGCAATCACTGATGATGCAGGACGGGATAGGAAATTCGCCTTTTTCAAGGTCAAGCGAACCAGGCTGTATTCTGCTAAACAGATACAGACAGATTTCACGTGATTTTGTGTCGGAGTAGATAGGTTTCAGCTTGTGGTCCAGCAGAAGAAGGCCGTGATTATTGGCCTCGTTAGTGAACTGCAAATGTTGTTTTAAATTATTTATATTAGAAATCTTCTTGATATTGTTCACAGTGAGCATTAGATGGCGCGTAAGCATCTCAGCTTTAGATAGGTCATTGGTCTTGTAGTCCGGCTGTTTCCTGGAACGCCATAAAGTAATCATGCCTTCGAGGTTGTTTTTCTGCCGCAATGGCAGGAACATCTCCCAGTATAAATGCTGAGGTGATATGAATTCATTATAAAAGTCTGAACTTTCCCAATCTCTCAAAGAAATAGAGTCACCGATTTTAAAGATATTTTTTGAGGAAGAAATAGCTTCTTTTAGCAGGGGAGATTGTTGGTAATATCCGTCTTTATACAGCGAGGGATTATATTTATCTTCAACAGGACTTAGATCATCCGATTTAAACGACCTCGATTCGACTATTTTAACGTGCCGCGGGTATCCCTCAATGAGCTGAAAAGTAAAGCATTCCACATGGAACATCTGCATCATAGAAGAGCAAATAGTGCCGACCAGGCCATCCATGTCTTGGCAGCGGTTGACGGTATAGACCAGGTCTAAAATTTCATGATAATCTTTGCCTGTTATAGCGGTCATATTCGATTATATATCACTTTTCTTTCCAGATGTCAAAAAATACCCCATTCAGGGTATTCAAATTCGTGTTTTCCTGTGGCATACTTCTGTTAATCAGGCAGCTATTTTTTACTTGCCTGAACTCCTTTCACTCATTATACTGTTTCAAATAATGAAATACATAGAGGGCTACACTGAAAAAGTGAGAGTATAGTGTATTATGGCCATGTCTTTTTTGTTTCTTATTAACCGTTATTTAACATCATGAGTCGAAAATATTGACCAATTGGGTCATTGTTTTCATAATGCTGGCGGTTAGGTTTTTCGTATACAGCCCGCATCTGCCCGCGATACTGAAATCAGGAGATGAAT
>Ga0315284_10010333_pt1 | contig 13298 bp, 9 predicted proteins | sample YL17G09_16_MG_FD_203696 | JGI IMG/M metagenome (GOLD analysis project Ga0315284, IMG submission 203696) | Sediment microbial communities from Yellowstone Lake, YNP, Wyoming, USA - YL17G09_16 | ecosystem: Environmental > Aquatic > Freshwater > Lake > Sediment | place: USA: Wyoming | collected...
GGGGAACGCCTGTTACAGTAGAAAGGCTCGGGACATATCCGCCCGGTCTTGAAGTTCACAGGATAATCTTTAATCCTCGAGCAGTGCGCAATGACACAACGGCGAATGGATATCATATCTTGGTCGCGGCGCAAGGCCGAGCCACTATAAAGACAAGAGCCGGAAAGATAATTAATATAGAAGAAGCCAGGGAGGGTGAAGCGCCTGTTCCCGTTATTATTCCGGCTTCAACAGGTGCATATGAGATAACCTCGGCAGAAGGGGCCCAGATAATCAAGTCCTTTGTGCCTATTCACGAAACCTTAAGGGGCGTGATAAGAGAGCTTCGGTCGCCTATTGAACGAGATAAAGAAAGCAATACAACGCTTGTTTTGACAAGCGCAGGCACCACAGTTGAAAGAATGGAAATTAATACAGCGATGCCCATAGACCCGTGGATCGGCGAACGCCAGGTCACATTTGTCGTCGAGGAAGGCAGGGTCGATATAGAAAAGAATGGCCAACTAGTGAAAAGATTAGAGAAGGGCGAGGTCTTTACTTTGACCGAAGCCAATCACGTGGTAGTGAGGGCCCTTGAAGGCAAGGCTACGGTTAAGCTTGAGTATCCTGTGCAATCCGAAGAGAGGCCTGTGTTCACTGCGCTAGAGGCTGTCAGGGCAAATAGCGAAGTCATAAGGACAAGACTGGAAAGAGAGGGCAAGAAGGGTATTCAGATATTGGCCACCGCGGACCTGGTGCAGGCATTGTATCGCGCCGGCGTTCCGAGCACCCCTGGGCATAAACAGAACGAGATAAAGGTCCTGGAGAGTTTCTTGAGCCAGTACCTGAAGATGGACGTTGTGATCACAATGGGAGATCAGTGGGAAGAGCTCGTCGGAAGGGTCAATCCGGACTACCTGCCTGTTGCGTGGATAACCGATGCCCAGATGAAGACACTGCAAGATACGAATAGGACGGTATTGAATAATATATTAAAGACATTGCGCATAGTGCCGATCTCGCAAGCCCGTATCATAAATAAATTAAAACCAGGACAAGGGTGGTTCTATGTCAGAGAATTAGAGGCCCTGTCGCTACTCCTGGCTTGCACGACGCATGAGGATATCGCCGATAATACCAACATCGCAAGAGACCTAGGCATGGTCGTCAATACGATGATAGACGATGAAAGACAGCTGAGGAACGTGACCGACCTGAAACCGTTACTGCCGGTCACAAAAGACGATGAAATAGGAAATAGGCTTGGAGACCTGATAAATCGTCTGTTGATAACCAGACCTATAAAACCGTTCGATCCGACATCAGAGCTGCACTCAAGACGTCAACTCCTCTGGTCAGTGTAATATTAAAGATTACATCAAGAAATGGCCCCGAGCGTATAAATCTCGGGGCCATTTCTTTTATATAGAGGTAAGGGTTCTTTTATCCTTGACGACCTGCCAGCGGCGTGATAATCTAATTATCCATTATGAAAGTCTTCAAAGTAGGCATTATAGGCTGCGGCACAATCTTCCCGATGCACGCCCAATCTCTCAAGAACGTAAAAGGTGTAAGGCTTGTCTCTGTCTGCGATATCAAGAAAGACAGGGCAGCCTCCAAGGCAAAGCTCTACCAATGCAATTATTATACCGATTATAAAAAGATGTTCCAATGCGAGGACCTCGACGCAGTCCACATCTGTACCCCCCATTATCTTCACATGCCTATGATTGTGGAAGCGGCAAAGCACAAAATAAATATCCTGACAGAAAAACCTATGGGCCTTAACCCGAAAGAAGCCCAGAAAGAGATAGCGGCAGCCAAAAAGGCTAAGGTAGTCTTGGGTGTGATCATGCAGAACAGGTTCAACCCCGGCTCGCGCCTTGTCAAAAAGAGGATAGAGGATGGCAGCCTCGGGCACCTTAAGGGCGCCAAGCTTGTTCTGACGTACCACAAACCAGATAGTTATTACAAGAAAAGCAATTGGAGAGGCAGACTTGCCAAAGAAGGCGGCGGCGTGGTCATAGACCAGGCCATCCACTACCTCGATATAATGAGATGGCTCGTCCCAAGCCCGGTTGATTACGTTGAGGCCTCTGTGCATAACAGGATACACTCCTTTATAGACGTGGAAGACTCCGCGGAGGGCGTCATAAAATTCAGGAACGGCTTTTATGTATGTTTTTATCTGATAAATTGCTACTCTTATGACGCGGATACCGAGATAGAGATAGATTGCCAGAAGGCCAGGGTCCGCATCATAAAGGATTCGGCCAGGATAGGTTATTATAACGATGGTGCAGAGGACGCAAAGCCTAAGGCCAATGAATACATAGATTATGGAGACGGTGTAAGGGATTATTGGGGTTTTTGCCACTACAACCAGATATCGGATTTTTATGATGCGTTGAGGCAAAAAAGGCCTCCGGCCGTAACGGCAGAAGACGCCAAAAAGACCCAGGACCTGGTCTGGGCCATATATGAGTCTTCCCGACGGAAAACCAAGATTTATTTGTAAATAGAATTATATTGACACTATTACGGCAATGGCATAAAATAATGATTCGATATAACGCTTGGTAAAAGCGTTTTTTTATCAAAACTTTTTTAATATATATTTTAAGAGAAGAGGGAGGATCTGAGAAATGGCGGTTAGTGTAGGCGTTATCGGTTGCGGTAAGATAGCTGAGAGGGCAAGCTTACCGAATTTGGTGAATTATAAGGAGAAGGCGGAAGTAAGGGTATTGTGCGATGTGGTGGAGTCAAAGGCTAAGAATTTAAAAGATAAATTTGAATTATGCGGCGTCGATATAGTCAAGGATTGGAAGAAGGTCGTTTCCAGAAAAGACATCGACGTCATTTTTATAAATACTCCCAATTATCTGCACGAAGAGATGACGGTCGGCGCCTGCCAGAAGGGCAAACACGTGCTGGTAGAGAAGCCGATAACTATCAGCGTTAAGGCCGCTGACAACATGATAAAGGCAGCCAAGAAGAACGGTGTTTATATCATGGTAGAGCAGACGCAGAGGTTTGACCCGGTGCATCAGGCCGCGAAGAAGGTCATAGATTCAGGCATCCTGGGCAAGATACATAATGTGAGAGGCAGGATAGGTCACGCAGGGCCGGAATACTGGTCTGAAGGTAAAGGCCATTGGTTCTACGATCTGAAGAAATCCGGCGGCGGCGCCATGATAGACATCGGCGTTCACATAACAGACCTTATCAGATGGTTCTCCGGCAAAAGGGTCACAGAGGTATTCGCGACGATAAGGACGATAGAAAAACCGGTAAAGGTTGACGATAATGGGACAGTGCTATTGAGGTTCGAAGACGGATCGAAGGGCGAGATAGAATGCAGCTGGACGACAAGGCCATACGAGGTCCTGACATTTGTTTATGGACAGAAGGGCAAGATGACGACCGCCATAGGCACAGAGAAGCCTGTGAAGGTCGTTATAGCGAAGACCAATAAAGGCGAAGACCCCAATTGCACGCAGGAAGAATTATATCCGGAGATAGGGTCAGGCAGCGGCTGGGAGAACGCCGTGCATTATTTCATAGATTGCATCAGAAAGAATGAGAAGCCGTTTGTATCAGGTGAAGAAGGCCGCGAGACGATACGCATCATCAGCGCTGCGTACGAATCTAATAAAACAGGCAATTGGATAAAGATATAGTATCTGCTATTTAGGAGGCGTTATAAGATGAAACTTGGATTATGCACATGGTCGTATAACAGGGCCTTTGCCAGCGGCAAGCTGGACCTCGAGAAACTATTGCATCTATGCGCGGATGATCTCAAGGTCGGGGGTATGGACATTATAGATGTCCATCTGAAAAGCCAGGACCCTGATTATCTCTTAAAGATAAAGAAGCTCGCTACGGATCTACAAATTACGATATCGGCTGTCTCCCCCGGAAATAGTTTCGGAAAAGACAAGGAAGCCGACGAAAAGGCAGAGGTCGATAAGATAAATAAGTGGACCGACACTGCGTATCTTTTAGGCGCACCTAATTTAAGGATATTTGCTGGCTGGGCGCCCAAAGAGAGGCATAACGAGCTCTGGCCGAAAGTCGTGAAGAGCATAAAGACATGCGCTGAATATGCCGCTAAAAAAGGAATAATTTTAGCGATCGAGTCTCACAACAACGGTGGCTATCTGCCGACATCGGTCGAGACGCTTAAACTGCTGAAAGACGTGAATTCGCCGTGGGTGAAACTGAACCTCGATACCGGCAATTATCAGGACCCGGATATGTATGACGCACTTAAGAGATCGATGCCGTACACGACCCACATGCATTGCAAGATCCACAAGCTCTCCAAGGAAGGAAAAGAGCTGGAGTTCGATTTCGACAAGATATTCACGATACTTAAAGCAGCGAATTATCGCGGATTCTTTAACGTCGAGTACGAAGGTAAAGAAGAAGAGATGGAATATGTGCCGAAGTCTTTCGATATGGTCCGACGCTTCATGAAAAAGTACGAAACCTTTTAGATTAATATAACTTGACGATCCGGCACAAAAGCATAATCTATGAGAAAAAGAAGCTTTTTCAGCAAATTGAACGAACAGAAATGGTCATTACTATTTGTCGCTCCGGCCATCCTCTTGTTCGTCATATTTGTCCTTGGCCCGCTCGTTGCTTCCTTCTATTGGTCGTTCACAGACTATAATGCCATACACGCGCCAAAATGGGTAGGGTTGGACAATTACAGGAATATATTTTTTCATGACTCGAGGTTCTGGAAATCGATAAGGAACACCATCTTTTATACGGTCGGCGTAATACCGACTGGCGTCGCGCTCTCTCTCATGCTAGCCATCGCCGTAGACCAGCAGATAAGATTTAAGAATTTTTTCAGGATAATATATTTCATACCGTCAGTGACCTCCATAATAGCCCTTTCAGTGATATGGAAGTGGATGTTCGCCGGCGAAAAATACGGCCTCATAAATTATTTCTTGATGCAGATAGGGTTAAAACCAGTTGACTGGCTCATGAGCCCTGTATGGACGCTTCCTGCCATCATGATAATGTCCATATGGGCAGGCATCGGCTACAACATGATACTTTTTCTCGCCGGACTTCAGACGATACCCACTACGGTCTATGAGGCCGCTGACATAGACGGCGCAAATATGTGGGAAAAATTCTGGCGCATAACGCTTCCGCTTTTAAAGCCGACGATGGTGTTCGTCGTTATAATGGGTTTAATAACTTCCTTCCAGGTATTCGAGAGTATATATATCATGACGGAGGCCGAATTCGGCATCGGCGGCGTCCTCGACTCCGCGCTCACGGTGGTCGCCTACCTGTATGACATGGGATTCAGGAAGTTCCAGATGGGGTACGCATCCGCGCTGGGTTATATCGTATTCGCAGTGGTATTCACAATAACGATAATCAACATAAAGTTCGTAAAGACGAGGGTTGAGTATTAGTATCCGCCAAAGGCGGATTCGCAGCAAATACCCCGGCCTTTCAGGCCGGGGATGCGTCGAAGGGTTTATTGACCCTTCGACAGGCTCAGGGTCAATCCCGAGCAAGGCCTTCAATAGAGCTCAGGCCGCGTCGAGGGATTGACAGGTAGTTCTGAAAGTGCTATACTTTGCAAATATTCACATAACGTCTAATGGATAAATGTACTGCCGGAATAGTCGAAATTATTCTGCTACGCAATTCTAATGGAAGCGCCGGTATTGCTTAGCAGGAATATTCTCGGGCGAATAATTCCTCCGAAGCAATATCTGAGTTATCTATTTGTTTTGCGAAGGAGAATAGGACTTTTTTCCCGGGCGCGGTAAAAAGCAAACTCCTGTCAGGAAAAAGTCCGGGCATACTTTGAGGGTGGAGGACATCCGATTTTAGAATGGAATAAAGCTGATACAGAGTGGTTAGATGTCGCTTAATGGAACCCCACGGGCAAAGCCCGTGGTACTTAATTTATCCTACTACGCATTCAACGCTTAAGTAGAAAGAATGCTTCGTAGGATTATCCGCCTATACGTTTCGGTGTGACATCCGCCGAAGCACCGTGGCCATTAAGCGTTGATTGCGAAGGCGGATAAAAACAGTGCGCACAAAGCGAGGGAAGTAGGCATGAAAACAAGCAAGAAGACAAGCAGGTATCCTATATGCAAGCGGTATGAGAGGAACCCTATATTGACAGGTAAGGATTTCCCCGCCAACGCAGATATTAAAAATGTTTTTAATTCCGGCATCGTGAAATACAATGGAACTTATATTATGATTTGCCGGGTGGAGAATTCCGCTCTGCTTGACCGTTTTTGGATTGCGGAAAGCACGGACGGTTATCATTTTAAACCGCGGCCAAAGCCGGTGGATATGCCCCATGATGATCCGGAGTTTAAGAAATATTCCGACGGTATGTATTATGATCCGCGCATGACAAAAATCGGGAATGTATATTATATGGTCCATGCCGCGCACTCTGGCCACACCTGCCGGCTGAGCCTGGTGAAGACAGAGAACTTTAAGAAATTTCAATGGATGGGGTTTATTTCTGAAACAGATAACCGCAATGGGGTGCTTTTCCCGGAGAAGATCAACGGATTGTACGCGCGCCTTGACCGTCCCAATACCGGAGCCGATACAGGGGATATTTGGGTGTCTTATTCTCCGGATCTGATCTTTTGGGGAAAGAGTGACTGCGTGTTCAGGAACTGGGAGGGGATCCGCTGGGCCTGGGCAAAGATCGGTGCGGGAGCCGTCCCTATTAAAACACCCGAGGGATGGTTGACTATTTTTCACGGAGTACGTACTCAATGCAAATCGCATTTTGTTTATCAATTAGGTGTTTGTCTTTTGGATTTGAAGAATCCGTCAAAAGTCAAGGCTATGGCTGAAGAGGCAATCTTGATCCCAGAGGAGCAATACGAACTTGTGGGACAAACTCCCAGCGTGGTCTTTACCTGCGGTGCTGTGGTGGAAGATAACGGCGAGATTAAACTTTACTATGGCGGCGCCGATACGGTTCAATGCGTGGCTACCACAAGCGTAGAGCGGCTTATCGATGCATGTTATAATCGCTAAAGCTTATTCTGCTTCGCCGTGCTACTTTCGTGCACGGCTTCGCAGGAATAATTCCTACGAAGCCATACCAGAGCGTATGCTTGAATGGCGAAATAGAACCGACATTAGACCATAGAAGCGCGAAGTAGAATAACTCGCAAAAAGGAAAAAGGAGAGAACGCCAATGGAAGAAGCTATCCCTGCTGACAGAAGGAAAGCCGATAGGAGGAAAAGAGATCGTCTTCCGCGTTTTACCAAGCTCGCCTATAGTCTTGGCACAGCAGTTGATATGTGGGGTCTCTGGTTGTACCCGGCTGTTGCTTTTGCGGTCTTTAACCTGTATTTGGGTGTTCCACCGTGGCTGGTCGGTTTGGCGATCACATTGATCCGGGTCTGGGACGCTATTATTGATCCTATAGTGGGGTGGCTATCCGATAATCTGCGTACCAAACACGGACGCCGGCGGCCTTTTATTTTGATCGCCGGTATTTTAAGCGGACTGTGCCTGCCGGTCTTGTTTATGGTGTCGCCGTCCTGGGTGGAGATAAAATTCCTTGGCGTGACCGTAGTGTTCTGGTACATGTTGCTGTCCACCATGGTCTATATGCCCCTGATCAGCGCTTTTACCGTGCCTTACTACAGCTTGGGCGCGGAAATGTCGCCTGATTATGAAGAGCGCACCTCTATCATGTCCTATCGCAGCATGGCCCAAAAGGTCTCAGAATTGGGCAATTATTATGCGTTGCGGTTTACCAACCTGGCCTGGTTCCTTCTCCCGGGAACAGGACAAAAGAATACTCTCCTGGGAATGCGGGTCTACACATCAATATTGGGTGTGGTAATGGCTATTATTGCCATAATCATTTTCTTTAGAGTTAAAGAACGCTACTATGAGAAAGTGGTTATGAAGGTTACTCATAAAGTTTCCGTTCTGGGTTCGTTGGGTGAGGTTCTTAAGTGTAAGCCGTTCCGTCAGATGATGGTTATGGGCGGCGCTTTTACTTTGGGCACGAGCATGGTGGGCGCGCTTGGTTACTATGCCACGGTTTTTTATGTATCCGGCGGCAACAAGATTGTCGGAGATAATTGGCAGTTCTGGATGGGCCTGGCGTTCATGCTGGGCGGCCTTATAGGGGTTCCGCTGCATGCGAATCTTTCGCATCGTATCGGCAAACGTGAGGCGGCAGTGGTAGCCTGCGTCATAGGTATATTTGGTTACGGCGGTTCCTGGTTCCTGTATACGCCGGCGATCCAGTGGCTGCAAACGATCTCGTCGGGTTTGATGGGAATGGCTGCGGCTTCTCTCTGGATGCTGCATAGTTCCATCGGCGCCGACATTATTGACTACGATGAGCTCAATACGGGGAAAAGAAGGGAAGGTTCTTTTACCGCCTGCGCTTCCTATATTCTTAAACTGGGAAATTCATTCGGGTATTATCTTTCAGGTCTTATTTTGACATGGTCGGGTTTTACCTGGAATCTTAAGGTGCAGGCGCCTGAGACCATATTCTGGATCCGTTCCAGCCTGGCTTTTCTGCCGATCGCGGGCCTGATCGTCGCTATTATTTTTGTTCTGCGCGTGCAGTTAACAAGACAAAGATCCGAGGAGATCCGCGATAGCCTCGAAGAGCGAAGAGGCACGGTATAAGTAACTGCAGAAGAGTCGAGCTAGACTAGCAAAGTTAAATCAATGCCTAAGCAGAGCCTAACAAAAAGCTAGTGCACAGATATCGTATACAGAAGAGTTCGGTTAAAGAAAAAAAAGTCAGGTTTTAAACTATTGCATCTATTAGGAATATAGTGTAAGCTTACCTAAGGTAAGTATAGTTCTTTGAAGTATAGATGATATTCAGACGATAATAGCAAACCATTCGAAAGAGTGGGCACGCAAAGCCACGGGCCTAATTTCCCGATGAGGGAACATGGCAGCCGGGTTGCCGAAATGAATAAGTGCCTATAGCCGGGTTTGCCCGGCTATTTTTTTGCCCACTCTTTGTCAGAAGATAATTGGATTTAAAAAGAGAGGGCAAAAATGAATCTTATATTCAGCACTTTGAAGATACGGGTCGCTGCAATAGCCGTTTTCCTTATATTGATATCTCTTACCGCGGATCAAAGGACATCGGCTTTGATAGCTTATCCCATGTTCCAGAAAGGGATGAATTACGTGACGTGGTCTGATCACGCTTTTGCAAGTCCTAGCTCCGATCAGTCTATCAGATCCATGGCACAAATAGGCGTAAAGTGTGTATCGATAGTCCCCACATGGTACCAGGATAAGTATAATTCGACAGTCATAGAAAGAAACGAGCGTACGCCTTCAGACGAGAGTTTAAAGCATGCTATAAGAAAGGCCCGCGAAGAAGGCATGTTCGTTATGCTTAAGCCCCATATCGACCTTACATCCGATGAGGATAATTCACGTTCGGATATTGGGTTCAATTCCGATGATAAATGGAAAGAGTGGTTCGATAATTATACCGAGTTCATAGTCCACTACGCTAGAATCGCCCAATCGGAGGATGTGGAATTCTTCTGCGTAGGCACGGAGCTATCGTTTGCGGCCACAAGGACCCGAATGTGGAAAGAGCATATCATACCTGAGGTAAGAAAAGTATTTAAAGGGCAGATAATGTATGCGGCGAACTGGGATGAGTATGCAAACGTCGAATTCTGGGACGCGCTCGATTATGCCGGGATAGATGCATATTTTCCCCTGGCCGACAAAGGAAGGCCCAATTATGAGGAACTTAAACAGGGTTGGAGAAAATGGATTAAGGATATAGAGGAGTGGGTAGCCAAAGTCAAAAAGCCCGTTGTATTCACCGAATGCGGATATGCGAGCGTCAATACCGCAGCCGTGAAACCCTGGGAAGAGAACAAGCAAAGCAAGCCTAATCCTGAGCTTCAGGCCGATTGTTATAAGGCGCTCATGGAGGAGCTCTGGGATAAAGAGTGGTTCTTCGGGGTCTATTGGTGGAACTGGAACACCTACCCTGGTTCCGGCGGAACAAATAGTAGAGATTTTACACCGCAGAATAAGCCAGCTGCAGAGTGCATAAGGCAATGGTATAAAAAGAATATAAAGAAGAGCTTCATAGTGGAAGAGGAGGACGTATTCCCGGAAGCCGGACGATCGAATACCACCTATTCTCCTTCGCAAAAGCAATGAAAAATATCTTACCCCTCCCCTAAAACTGTGCCACTTCCAAAGAGAATTACCCCAAGAAGCAGATAAATAAATGGCCGGACTTGCAGCTTTAGATGGTTTGTGATACAATAATAAAACTAATTTTTTGTATGAGCGGTCATTTCGGATTTTCAGCACCAACGGGATGAAAACTAGCATAAAATGAGTGATATTGAAATTCTAAAGAGCAGGCGATTTCAGAATGTCACGATAAAGAGCGTGATATACACGTTCCTCTTCCTCGGCGCGATCTCCATAGCGATCCCGTATGTCTGGATGTTCGTCACCAGCATAAAGCCCATCGAAGAGGTACAGTCGTACCCTCCATCATTTATTGTGAAGAATCCGACGCTTCTTCCTTATCAGGACCTGTTCCGCCTCATCCCCATGTGGCGCTATATATTGAACAGCATCTACGTAGCCGCCTCGGTCACTATAACAAATATATTCTTCTGCTCTCTGGCAGGCTATGCGTTCGCAAAACACAGGTTCTGGGGTAGGGATAAGATGTTTTTCATGCTTCTGAGCTCTTTGATGATACCCTGGCAGGTCAATCTCATCTCGGGATTCATACTCATGAGAAAATTAGGATGGCTCAATTCATATAATTCATTGATCATTCCTGCGATGGCAGGTGTTTTCGGGGTGTTCCTATGCAGGCAGTTCATAATGTCAATACCAGATGATTTGGTGGATGCGGCGAAGATCGACGGGTGCAGCGAGTTCACCATCTACCGCCTCGTCATACTGCCGCTGATAAAGCCGGTCCTCGCGGCGCTGGCGATATTCACGTTCCTGCAGCAATGGAACAACTTCATATGGCCCCTCATAGTGATAAACTCGAGCGAGATGCGCACGCTGCCGCTCGCCCTCTCCGTGCTCAACGGCCAGTTCGGCACGAGATTCGCGATGATCATGGCAGGCGCAGTGGTGGCGACGACGCCGATGCTCATCGTCTTTCTGTCGTTCCAGAAGTATTTCATGAAGGGGATAGCGATGACAGGGCTTAAGGGGTATGGAGGGCTGTAGGCTAGCCCGCCAAAATTCTTCCGGAATTTTGGCGAGGTATCGCCAATTTTAAAAAACTCTAGTTTTAAAAATTGGCGGAGGGATAGGGAGAATGAAATGAGACCAAGGGTAAGGAAAATTACGCTGTATATATGTGCTCTTATATTGGCGCTTTCATGTTCATCGTGCCAGGCCGCTGAAGAGGCGCGAGATCTCCCCAGGGAGAATACGGTCAGCGCAGTGTCCCAGGCAAACCCTGCAGAGAACAAGGCGCTTGAAAAACTCGTCTATCTTAAGGTCGAGAACGCGGCCGTCTCCGGGTTCGACGAAAGCCCTGACTGGGCGCCGAAGCCTGAACCTATGGCGCCTTTTGACGCCTCGCTTGAGACGCGGTGGTCATCGGCCTATAAAGACGGAGAGTGGATATATTTTGATTTCGGCAAACCAAAAACCATGTCGAAACTTATCATAAGATGGGAGCAGGCCTACGCGTCCAGTTTCGAGATATTGATCTCAGGCGACGCCCAGAACTGGACCAGGCTTATTTTGCTCGAAGGCCAGACCGGTGGCACCAGTGAGATAGATTTTCAACCGGTTACTGCCAGGTACGTTAAATTAGTAGGATTAAAGCGCGCGAATCCGGAGTGGGGCGTCTCCATATGGGAGATCGAGCCTTATGGTCCAAAAGACAAAAACCCTGGAGAGCTTCCTTACGAAGAGACTTTTAAATCCAAAAAAGAGAAGACGGCCATAGAGAAGAAGAGGGACGAGATAAATCTCGTGAGCGGTCAGATAGTCCCGTCACCCGGACCTATCACAGAATCTGAATTCCAAAGAGGCGTAAACTATACGTCGTGGGACTCGAACGAGCTCGCGACAGACCTCTCAGATTACAGCATCATCTACCTTTCTCAGCTCGGGGTCGGCCATATAGCGCTTATGGCAGTTTACTATCAGGAGGACGCAAGCTCAAAGAATATATTTGCCGACGCGAAAAAGACCGTGAGCGACGAGTCGGTCGGCCACGCCATAAATATAATACACGCACTAGGGATGAAGGTCATGCTGAAGCCGCATGTTGACTTGCTTGATGAGGAAGCACGGTCCAATATCATCCCATCGGAAGAATGGTTTGCTAGCTACAAGGCATTTATCATGCATTATGCGGAGCTCTCTGCTAAATATAATGTTGAGCTCTTCTGTATCGGTACGGAGTTGTCCAATACGACGACTGCCAAGTGGAAAGAGAAATGGTCAGACATAATAAGTTCCATCCGAAAAGTCTACAAAGGGCCGATCACTTACGCCGCGAACTGGGATGAATACGAGACGGTCTCGTTTTGGAGCGATGTGGATTATATAGGTATGGACGCGTATTTCCCGCTCACTGATAAGAACAACCCTCCGAAAGAGGAGCTCATAAAGGCGTGGGAGAAACACGCTGCCACATTAGAGGGGTGGCTCAAGGCAAGCAATTTGACCAAGCCCATCATATTTACGGAGATAGGCTATGACACTCTTGAAGGCTCAAACAAACAGCCGTGGCGGATCCTGCCCACGCTTGCCAAATACGTCGAGAGCCAGGAGGAGCAGGCGAACTGTCTGGAGAGCCTGCTGACGGTCCTGTCGAACAAGAGCTGGTTCAAGGGTCTATACTGGTGGAACTATTTTCCTCGTCCGGATATAGGGCCTTTGGGATATACGTTAAGAGGAAAGCTCGGGGAGAAAATTCTGATAGATTGGTATAAGAAGCTTTCACCTTCGCAAAAGAGCGCAGAGCCGCCTGCTACGGCACAAGTTGCGGCTACTGAAAAATAACCTTATTATATTGAAAAATATAAATCCCGACATCATGTCCCCTTAAATTATACCGAAGGGCAACATTTTGCTTGGGATTTTTTATTCTAGGAAGTATAATAAATTAGTTGCCGGTCGTCAGTTTTCAGTTAAAAGCGTAAGATTCGATATTGTCCGAGGAAAATGTATGCGCATTCTTGTCATAGAAGACGAAAAGAAGATAACGGATTTTATAAAAAGAGGATTAAAGGAAGAGGGTTATGCCGCGGACGTTGCGTATGAC
>Ga0315284_10010334_pt1 | contig 13298 bp, 13 predicted proteins | sample YL17G09_16_MG_FD_203696 | JGI IMG/M metagenome (GOLD analysis project Ga0315284, IMG submission 203696) | Sediment microbial communities from Yellowstone Lake, YNP, Wyoming, USA - YL17G09_16 | ecosystem: Environmental > Aquatic > Freshwater > Lake > Sediment | place: USA: Wyoming | collected...
CAACGCCGAGGTGGAGGAAACCATCGCCGCCGCGGTGGACCTGGACCGGGACCTGCGCGCCTTCTTCATGACCGGCCTGCCCGGGCAGACCGCCCAATCCGTCCGGGATACGGTGACCTACCTCGAAGGGCTCTACCAGGAGTACGCCCGCCCGCCCCGGCCGCGCTTCGATGCCGTCATCTCCCCCCTCGCCCCCTACCTGGACCCCGGCAGCCGGGCCTTCGAGCACCCGGAGCAGTTCGGCTACCGGCTGCGCTACCACACCCTGGAAGAGCACCGGCAGGCCTTCCTCCAGCCCCGCTGGCCCGACGTGCTCAACTACGAGAGCGAGAGCCTCCCCCGCGCCCAGCTGGCGCAGGCCACCTACGATGCCCAGGAAGCCCTGCTCCGGCTCAAGCTCCGCTACCGCCTGCTCGCCCGCAAGTGGGTGGACCGGGAGCTCCGGGCGCTGGACCAGGAGCGCCGCCGCAGCCAAGGCGGGAGCTAGAGCCCTTCCTAAACAAGCGCCAGATTAGCCTGCCTGCTCGCTTCCCTTGACAGGCTGCCCGCCTGCTGTTACCATGCCCTCGGCCCTTCGTCGCTCGGCTGGAAAGGGGGGGGCAGAGGGGGCGCCGTCGAGCTAACGCGAAGGGGGGCAGGAGACAGGGAAAACCCGCCTTACGATAGAGTTCGACAATCTAGCCAAGGCAGCCCCAGGAGCACCAAGCGATGCAGCAGCACATCACCCCGGCTGATGTCGAGCGGACCATCAAGCGTTTGCGTAGCGTGCTATCTGTGCGGGTGAACGGCAATGGTGAGGGGGAGGTGGAGGAAATCCACGTCACCATTGACGAGACCCACGCCCCCAAGCAGGTGGGGCGGGATATCGAGTCGGCGCTGGCGTCCGAGTTGGGCCTGCGCATTGACCACCGCAAGATCAGCATTGCCCAGATTCGGGGCAAGGAGCCCCAGGCCGCCCTCCGCCTGCAGTTCGTCAACCTGTCCTTTTCCATCGACCGCCAGCACGCGCAGGCCAAGGTTAGCCTCTCTGCCAATCAGGAGGTGTTCTGCGGCCTGGCCAGTGCCTCCGGCGCCCGCTGTGACCAGCTGCAGCTGGTCGCCGCCGCCACCCTGCACGCGGTCGAGGAGTATCTGTTCTCGTCCATCCCCCGGGAGGAGGACCGCCCCTCGCTCGCCCTGGAGGAGGTGAGCGAGGTGACGGTGGGCGGCGAGCAGCAGGCCATCCTGGTGGGGGTGCGGGCCCTGCGCAGCCGGGGGGAGGAGCTCTTCCTGGGCCTGGCCCCGGTCCGCCAGGATGTGTGGAAAGCGGCCGCCTGTGCCGCGTTGGACGCGTTGAACCGCAGGCTCGCCTGGTTTGTGGAATAACCGCAGTAGAGTCACTGCTCCTGCGGGCAGGGTCCGTCCCTGCGCGCAGGTGACGCCTTCCAAAGGGGGAGTACGGGGAGAAAACAAGGAGCAGGGGTAACCCTGGAGCGGAGCGGATAGCCTGCTTGCCTAGCGGACCAAGCAGAGCACTTCCTCAGGAGGTGTCTCATGGGCAAGTGGATGTCCGCACTGTTGGCGCTCTTGTCGCTGGTTCTCGCCGGCGGTGCCAAGATGATGTGGCCGTAGTACCTTAAGCGGATTGCTCCCCGGCTTCCCCTTTGGAGATCGCAGGACGAAGATGCAGAAGGCAAACGGGCGCCTCGTGGTCTACCTGTTGGCGTTGTACCTCGTCGGCGGCACAGTCCTGGCTATGCTTACCCGTGACCTGCTGCTGCATCCCTCCCGGGAGCTCTTCGTCGGTCTCGGCTTTTTCCTCGCCCTCAGCGTGATCGCCTCCAGCTCCCCGGTCACCTTACCCCGCGGCAGCCTGATCTCCATGGGCTTTGCCGTGGAGTTCGCCTGCCTGCTCATCTACGGCCCCGCGGTGGCGGCCTGGGTGTCCGCCATCAGCGCGGTCATCCTGCTGCACAACAAGCCCAAGTACCGGGTGGCGTTCAACGTCGCCCAGCTCGCCACCGCCATGGGCCTGGCGGGCTGGGCCTACTCCTGGGCGGGCGGGGCGTACGTGTTCCAGCACGGAGCCTACCAGCGGGTGCTCTTCCACCACTACGTGGGAGAACTGTCCTTGGCCGCCATCGTGCTCATCTTCGGCAACATGATCCTGGTCACCACCGCGGTGGCCCTGTCCAGCCGCCGGGCGCTGGTGGGCACCTGGCTGGCGGAATGCCGCTGGATGATCCCCCAGTTCTTCTCGCTCGCCCCCTTCGGGGTGCTGATGGCCATCGTCTACCAGCTCCCCAACCTGCGCATCCTGGCCCTGCTGCTCTTCCTGCTGCCGCTGTTCTGGGCCCGCTATGCCTTCAAGGGCTACATGGACATGCGGGAGGTCTACCGCCAGACGGTGCAGGCCCTCACCACCGCCCTGGAGGCCTACGACCCCTATACCCAGGACCACTCCGACCAGGTCACCAACCTGGCCGAGGCCATCGCCCAGCAAATGCGGTTCCCGGAAACCCGCATGGACTCCCTGCTCTTTGCCGCTCGGCTGCATGACATCGGCAAGTTCGCCATGGAGCCGGTGCTCAACAAAAAGGAAGCCCTCACCGAGCAGGATTGGGAAATGATCCGCCAGCACCCGGTGGAGGGGGAGCGCATCGTCGCCGCCATCGAGATCCAGCCGGGCGCCGCCCGCATCGTGCGCGCCACCCACGAGCGGCTGGATGGCAAGGGTTATCCGGACGGACTGCGGGGGGAGCAGATAGACCTGGCGGCAAGCATCGTCGCCGTGGCCGACGCCTTCCACGCCATGATCTCCAACCGGGCCTACCGGGACGCCCGGCCGTTGTCAGTGGCCTTGGCAGAGCTCGACCAGAACGCCGGCAGCCAGTTCGACCCCCGGGCCGTGGAGGCTCTCAAGCGCCTGGTGGCGGACGGCCGCCTGCCCGCTGAGACTAGATGATGGGTAAGGGGCTGCGCGCCTACGTGATCATCGTCTCCGCGCTCGGGCTGGGCGCCGGGGTGATCGCGTTGCTGGTGGGCGACCTCTCCGGGCTGGCCCGCCAGTCCGCCTCCCCCCTGGCCGACGTCGCCTTCTTCGTGCTCCTGGGCTGCCTGCTGGACATGATGATCGTGCCCATGGCCCGGGGTGGGGCGGTGTCCGCCGGCTTCTCCGTCTTCTACGCCGCGGTGCTCATCTTGGGGCCTTACGTGGCCGCCTTCGTCGCCCTGGTGGCCACCTGCTGCACTGACCTGCTCACCCGCCGCCAGGTGCCGCTCTACAAGACCTGCTTCAACGTCGGCCACTCCATGATCAGCCTGCTGGTGGCCGGCGGCCTCTACTACCAGGTGCTGGGCGGGGAGATCGGTCGCCTGGAGCTCACCACCCCCGCCGGCTTCGCCCGCTGCCTGCTGCTCGCCCTGGTCATCTTCTGCATGGAGATCACCGCCGTCAACCTGGCCGTGGCCCTGGAGCGGCGCATCTCCCTGCGCTCGGTGTGGCTGGTCAACGCCTCCATGGTGCTCCCCCTGGACTCCGCCCTGGCCGGGGTGGGCCTGCTCATGGCCCTCATCTTCGAGCACCGGGAGTCCCTGTTCGAGGGCTACGGGCTGGTGTTCGTGGCCATCGTGCTGCTGGTGCCCTCCCTGCTCCTGTTCTACGCCTCCAAGCTCTATGCCGACATCCACCGGGTGTACGACAAGACCCTGCACACCCTCTCCTCGCTGATGGAGTCGAAGATGGGCCCGGAGGGGGCCGCCCTGCGCCATTACGAGCAGGAGGGGCACGGCCAGCGGGTGGCCAGCCTGGCGGTGGCCCTCGGCGAGGAGCTGGGGCTGGCCGGGGAGGAGGTGCTGGCCCTGCGCTACGCCGGCTACCTCCACGATATCGGCAAGGTCGGCCTGCCCATCGACCAGCAGACGGCCGAGGCCGAGTACTGGCAACCGGTGGACAACCACGCCGGCATCGGCTACGAGGTGCTCAAGCCGATCAACTTCCTGGCCAAGGTGGCGGTGCTGGTGCGCGACCACCACCAGCGCTACGATGCCCCAGCCCCCCCGGCAGGGATGGGCGAGGGCGCGGCCCTGCTCTGCAGCTACATCCTGCAGGTCGCCGAGGCCTACGAGTCCCTGGTGGCGCCGCCCCCCCAGCACGCGGCTGTGGACCCCGGCTATGCCGTGGAGCGTATCGTGCGGGAGGCGGGCGCCCGCTTCCATCCCCGGGTGGTGGAGGCCCTGGTGCGGCAGTTGCTGCGGGGGAAGGCGATCACCATCCTGCAGGCGGAAAAGGCGCTGCATGCTATCTGATGGCGCCCTGCTCTCCCTGGTGGTCGCCCGCATCTGCGGCGGGCGGTTCGGCCGGCTGGCCGAGTTGCGCCTGCGCTGGGCCTGGGCCTTCATCACCGGCTTCGGGTTGCAGGCCGTGCTGATGACCGCCACCCTCAATGGCTTCGACCCCGCCATCCGCTACTCCGGCTGGGTGCACCTCATCTCCTACCTGTTTCTGGCCGCTGGCATCGGGGCCAACCGCGCCAGCCGGCCGCTGCAGGTGGTCGGCCTGGGCCTCCTCATGAACTTTGTGGTGATCGCCGCCAACGGGGGGCACATGCCGGTGGACGTGGCCGCCCTGCGCCGCTCCGGGCGGCCGGACCTGGCGCGGATGCTGGTCTCCCGGCGCTCCGGTAAGCACGTGGTGATGACCGCCCGCACCCGGCTCGCCTTCCTCGGGGATCGCTACCTGCTGCCTCGCCCCTATCCCCGGCCCTGCGTCTTCTCCCCCGGCGACGTGCCCATCACCCTGGGGGCCTGCGCCCTGGTGCTGGTGGGCATGGGCGCATTCGGGCTGCGCCACCGCCCTCCCGATCCCGAGCCTGCCCAGGAGGCTGCCTGCCCGGCGGCGAAATAGAGCTCCATGGCCAGGCGCAGCTCTCCCCGACCGGCATCGCCGGACACCGTATGGCAGGTGCTCTACGGGGCCAACGAGCACGCCCGCCGGCGCGCCCTGGCCGCCCTGCTGGACGAGCTGGCGCCCGAGCCGGAGCGGGAGTTCGCCCTCGACCGCCTGCCGGGCGGGCAGAGCACCGCCGCCGCCATCATCGCCGCGGCCCAGACCGTTCCTTTCCTCGCCCCCCGCCGGGTGGTGCTGGTGGCCGCCGCCCAGGAGCTCCCCCGGGCCGAGCAGCAGGCGCTGGCGCGCCTGGTGGGCCAGGTGTACCCGCCAGCGGTAGTGATCCTGGAGGTGACCGCCCAGGAGGAGCGCCGCCGGGCCCCCCTGGAGCAGCCTCTGTGGAAGGCCCTGGCCGGCTGCGCCCGCCTGCTGGAGTTCGCCCAGCCCAGCGAGCAGGAAGCCTCGCGCTGGGCGATGGAGGCGGCCGGGAACCTGGGCGTAACCCTGGAGCCGGCCGCCGCCGCCGCCCTCCTGCAGCGCCTGGGCAACAACCAGGCCATCCTGGAGCGCGAGCTGGAGAAGCTGGCCACCTACGTGGGCGCCCAGGGGCGCATCACCCGCCAGGTGGTGGGGGAGCTCTCCCCCCGGCTGCCGGAGGACGATATCTTCGCCCTCACCGATGCCATCGGGGAGCGCCGCACCGGGCTCGCGCTGGGGTTGCTCGGCGACCTGATGCGCTTTCACCACCAGCCTCCGCCCCGCATCCTGTTCATGATCGCCCGCCAGTTCCGCCAGCTTTGGCAGGCGCGGCTGCTGGCGGAGGCCGGCTGGCGGGCAGGGCAGCCCGTGCCCCCGCCGCTCTCGGACCGCCTGCCCGACCCGGCGGCCGCCGAGCGCATGCCTGCCTGGCTCTATGGCCGGCTCCGCCAGCAGGCTTCCCGTTTTGGCTGGCCGCACCTGGAATACGCCTTCCAGCGTATGCTACAATGTGACCTGGCGACCAAGGACATCACGGGGGCGGTCTCCCGCCCGGGGCTGGCGCTCGAGCTGCTGATCGGCGACCTGTGCCATCCCCCGGGACAGCCGGGCGCAGGCTGATGGACGCCCTGCTCAAGGCCACCGTCACGGGCCAGGTGCAGATGGTGGGCTTCCGCGCCTTCACCCAGCGCGAGGCGTACCGGCTGGGGCTGCGGGGGTACGTGCGCAACACCCCGGAGGGCGGCCTGGAGGTGGTGGCGGAGGGCCCCCAGGCGCGGCTGGAAGCGCTGCTGGGCAAGCTGCAGGCCGGCCCGCCCGCGGCGCAGGTGGACTCGGTGTCCGTGACCTGGCACCCGGCCAGCGGCCAGTTCGCCGGGTTTCGGGTGCGCTACTGAGGGGAGCGGCCATGCTCTGTCCTGCCTGCAGGCAAGAGAACGAGCCTGGGTGCCGCCGGTGCCCCAGCTGCGGCCTCCCGCTGGCGACCGGGGGCCGGCGCGCGCCTCCCTCCAGCCGCCCGCCCGACCTGGATGGGGTGCACCAGCTCGGCGAGGATACCCCCGAGCCCGCCCCCGTGGCCGCCGTCCGCCCCGACCCGGTGGTGGGGTACCTGGGCGCGCCCCGGGTGGAGGCGATCGGCGATCGCACCCGCTTCCGCACCGCCCGGCGCCCATTCGGGCTGGAGGGCCGCCAGTATACCGTGCTGCTCGGCATCACCCTGGGCGCGCGCGGGGGAGCGGCGGTGGCGGCCGTGCTGGGGCTGATCGCCTCCCTGCTCGCCCTGGGCATGTACCAGGCGGACAGCCCCCGCTATCACTTCTCCGCCATCTTCCTCGTCTATTTCCTGAGCTGCCTGGGCGCGGGCTTGCTGGGCGGAGTGGTGATCGGCGCCCTCACCGCCCTGCTGCGCAACCTGTCGCTGGCTTGGGTGATCGGGGTGCCCCTGGGGATCCTCTACTGGGGTCTGGCTCACCTGCCCCTGCTCGGGATTAGCACCGGGCACGTCTCCGCCGGGGTGTTGGCGGGGGGACTGGGGATGTTCGGCCTGGCGGGCGGGGGCTTCGGCCACCTGGTGGGGCGCTCCATCGCCTCCGCCCTGCATCGTTGGTCGTGAAAATGCCTATTGACGGGACCGCCCCTCTCCGCTATAGTTGAAGCTGCCTCCGGCTCCAGGCCGGTAAAGGCATGAGTACCAGGCATCTGGCCGGCACAGCGTGGTGCCCGCCCGGCGACAACGGCGTCACCCTGCAGCGCAGGGGCGGCGCTTTTTTTGTTGCCTGGGCCGTGCGCACTAGGCAAGGAGGGTCTGCCATGAGTCTGAGCGGAATCAACGCAAGTGCCGCCACCGGCACCAAGAATCGGGTCGCCGACGTCTCCCCCTTCTCCGGCATCTGTGCCACCTGCCTGGACGGATGCCCCGGCTACTGCGAGGCCGGCAAGTCGTCTTACCGCGGCCGGGAGGTGATCTACCCCGGCCCCTACGGCAAGGTGACGGCCGGGTGCACCAAGCGCTACCCGGTCGACTTCTCCCACTTCAACATCCAGGGCACGGCCGTGGGCGCCTACGGTGTCGCCGCCGATTCCGACCGCGCCCTCTTCCCCAACGTGGACCTGGAGCAGGTGGTGGGCGACAAGCACCAGATCAAGATGCGCCTGCCCATCTTCACCGGGGCCCTGGGCTCCACCGACATCGCCCGCACCAATTGGGAGGGGATGGCCATCGGCGCCGCCATCTCCGGTATCATCGCGGTCATCGGCGAGAACGTGGCCGGCATGGACGAAGAGGCCGAGATCAAGCACGGCCGCCTGGTGCGCTCGCCCGAGCTGGAGCGCCGGGTGAAGCTGTTCCAGCGCTGGTACGAGGGCTACGGCACCGTGCTCGTGCAGTGCAACGTGGAGGACACCAGGCTCGGGGTGCTCGAGTACGCCATCGAGAAGCTGGGCGTGGAGGCCGTGGAGCTCAAGTGGGGCCAGGGCGCCAAGGACATCGGCGGCGAGGTGAAGCTCCCGAGCCTCGAGCGGGCGCTGGAGCTCAAGCGCCGGGGTTACCTGGTGCTGCCGGATCCGGAACATCCCGCCGCCCAGGAGGCCTACCGGGTGGGGGCGATCAAGGAGTTCGAGCGCCATTCCCGCCTGGGCATGGTGGAGGAGGACAGTTTCTACCAGCGGGTGGACGAGCTGCGGGCAGCTGGGGCCAAGTTCATCTCTCTCAAGACCGGCGCCTACCGCCCGGCCGACCTGGCCCGGGCCATCAAGTACTCCTCCACCGCCCGGCTGGACATGCTCACTGCGGACGGCGCCGGCGGCGGCACCGGCATGAGCCCCTGGCGGATGATGATGGAATGGGGCGTCCCCACCGTCTACCTGGAGGCCATGCTCTACGACTATGCCCAGCGCCTGGATGCCCAGCGCGCCTACCTGCCCAGCCTGGCCATCGGCGGCGGCTTCACCCTGGAGGACCAGGTGTTCAAGGGGCTGGCCCTGGGCGCCCCCTACGTGAAGGCGGTGTGCATGGGGCGGGCCACCATGATCCCGGCCATGGTGGGCAAGACCATCGGCCAGGCCATCGCCCGCGGCACGCTGCCACCGGAGATCAAGAAGTATGGGGATTCCGTGGAGCAGGTGTTCGTGGCCGCCTCCCGGCTCAAGGAGCAGTACGGCCAGGACTTCTCCCAAATCCCGCCGGCGGCCATCGGCATGTATTCCTTCTGCGATCGGCTCGGCGCCGGGCTGCAGCAGTTCATGGCCGGCGCCCGCAAGTTCGCCCTGCGCTTCATCGAGCGGGACGACCTGGTCTCCCTCACCGAGGAAGCCTCCCGGGTGACGAAGATCCCCTACATCATGGACTGCGATCGCGAGGAAGTGGTCAAGATCCTGGGCGCCTAACCCCGGTGCCAGGGGGCGGGCCGGCCAGCCGGCCCGCCCCCCGTCGCGTCAGGCCACCTGTGGCCCAGGCGCTTTCCAGACCGGTGCCGGGATCAGCGGGGGCACCGACGGTACTGCCTGCCCCCGCCATCCGCAACTGTCCCCAAGGACAGTATTGTTCGGTGTTTGTCACAATCGCTTGACAATCAGGGAATAACCTAGTAAAGTGCCGCAGAGGCGGCTGGGGTAAGGCCGCCCGCCATCATTTTCATCAGATCGCGGGCTAAGGGGGGCAACTGGTGACCGTGTTGCTGGTCGTATTTGTTGTCGTGCCTGTCCTCGCCGTGGTGATCGCCTCCCTTCCCACTTACCTGAAATGCTTCCGGCTGGCCTCCGTCCGGGTCCAGAACGTACAAAACCACTGGGCCGTTACCGAGCCCCAGGCCACCCCTCCCCCTACCGTCAAGCTCTACACGCAAAGCGTTGCCGACGCCCTCCACACCATCAAGATGGCCGGGGCGGAAGCCTGCCCGGCGCTGTTCAATGACGTCGGCTTCGAGACTGAGCTGCGCAAAGCCATCATGGAGCGTGGATGCTCGGTCTCGATCATCGTCGGGCCGTATCTGCTGGCCGGTCGCCGGGGCAATAACAAGCTGGTAGACCTGCTCGCCGAGCTCCAGGGTGGGCCCTATGCCCCACACCTGCAGGTCTACCTCTCTCCCATCCGGCTGGAGCACCATTTCACGATCATTGATGACACTTTTTACCTCTTGGAGTCCCCTCACCGTCCCTCGGCTAGCCCTCGCTTTCTTACCCGCGTGGAGGGATATCAGGAGGGGCTGAAAGAGCGGATCATCGAGTTCGGGCGGCTCAGCAGGGCGTGCACCCCCGTACTGGATCCCGCCTTGCTGGAGGAACGGCTGGCTAGTCCCGCGGACATCGAGCGCCGCTACCTGTTCAACATCCCTGAGGGCGGGGCGCGGGCAGCATGAACCAGCTCATCCCGCCCGGCCCTCCCGCCTTCATCCTCTGGTCTTACTCGCTCACGCTCTGTGCCGTGCTGCTTGCCTCGTTGTCTATCGTCGCCAGCATGAGACCCGAGGCCCGCCGTTTCGCCGTTGATCCCCTCCCCGGCAAGAAGTCAACCAGGTTCATCAGCCCGGTGATGCTGGTCGGTCTGTCTGCTACCCTGGCCTTTGCCGGCAATCTCATGCTGCTGCTGAAGATCGTGCTCCACGCCACCAGCGGCTGGCTGGACCTGGCCATCATGCTCGCGCTCTTCCTGAGCGGGCTGGTGGTCTTCTACTTCGTCCCCCGTGTCATCTACTTCATCCTCCAGGACCAGCTCAACCGCCCCCTGGGCGGCAGCCCGCCTGAGGTCGTGGAGGCCGGGGAGGCTAGCTAGCGCCTGGCCGCTGCCGCCGTTTCCGCCTCCAGCGCGCCAGCAGCCAGGCCAGCAGCACCGCCAGTAGCGCCGCCGCCAGCAGGATGGCCACCGTGGTGAAGGCCGGGTAGACGAACAGCCGCACCTGCAGCCACCACACCGGGAAAGCCAGGAGGTCGAGCGCGCCGAAGCGCTCCTGCCTCCCCACCACCAGCACGTACTTGCCCGCCCGCCCGGCCGCGTGCACCGCCAGCCAATAAGGGCCGGCCGCGGGCAGGCGCAGGTCCTGGCTCGCCAGCACCAGGTACGCGGTCTGGGTGAAGGGCTCGTAGAAGCGGCGCGGGGGCGACACCATTAGCGGCTGGGCGCCGCCGCCCTGGGGCACCCAGTAGCGGGGGCGGGCAGGCGGGCGGGGCAGCCCGGGGCCCAGCACCACCGCTTGGGGCCGGAAGCTGCGCTGCTGGGGGGTATCCGGCACCAGCAGCTCCACGTGCAGGCGGCGGCCGGGCACCGGTCCCAGGCGGTAGTAGTGGGTCTCCCCGCCGCCGCCCAGTTGGTCGTAGAGGGCGGTGGACACCGCCGGCTGGGGCACCAGCAGCGCCCGGCTGGGCGAGTTGGGATGCTCGGGGGGGAAGAGCGGCCGGTGGGCGGTGGCCGGCGCGGCCAACAGCAGTCCCGCGGCTAGCGCCAGCAGCAGCTTAATCGCCGCGCCGCCACGGGAAGATGCGCACGCTGCCCAGCAGCCACCCGAAGAGCATCCCGGCCAGCACAAAGTTGCCTCCCAACACCATCACCGGCAGCAGCGGCGCCACCTTCAGGGCCGCCAGCGCGGCCAGGATCAGGGCGGAGCATACCAGCACCGCCACCACCGAATACGACAGGTAATCATCCAGCCAGGCGGTCAGGGCGTAGAAAGCTACCGCGATCCAAAAGCAGATCAGCCCGGGCAGGGCGGCATAAACCCCGATCGGGATGCGCCCCAGGTCGCCCGGGCCGATGGCCGGCACCGTGTAGTAGACCAGCTCGTCCTCGAACCGGCCGATCAGGTCGCCGCTAGCCAGCACCAGCCCCAGGAACAGCCCGTCCAGCACTGCCACCACCAGCCACCGGCTGGGGATGCCGAACACGAGCGGGATCCCCGGATGCTGCTGCACCCAGAACAGCGAAAGCTCGATGAACAGGAACACCAGCAGCAGCCCCAGCCAAACCCGCACCGATGGGTTGTCCGCCGCTATCTCCTCCCGCCGCCGCGGGAGGTCTTGCCCGGACTTGAGCGTGGTGGTGTCGTTCAGCGACTGCCAGTAGCGCTGGTTCTCGGGCTCCATCTGGATGGCGTAGTTGTACATGCTGATGGCGTCGTCCCACTTGCGCCGCTGCACCATCAGGTCGCCCAGCAGCGCCCACCCCCGGCCCCGGCGCGGCTCCAGGCCGGTCGCCTCCTTGCCCAGCTGCAGGGCCTGCTCGTACTGCCGGCGCAGCATAGCCGTCTCCGCCGCCAGCAGCAGGTAGTCGCCTCGGCTCATCTTGGCCAGGGGATCGGGCAGGGAGACGGGCGCCCCCCGGGCGATGCGCAGCTCGTAGTCGTAATCCTTGCGCCCGGGGGAGGTGAGCACCACGTAGGCGCGTACCACCTGGCGGAAGGCGGGGTCCTGGAGCAGGGTCTCCACGGGGAGGTCGTGGTGGGAGCGGCGCGCCAATTGCCGGTATCGCCCCCGAATCTGGCTGGTCAGGGCGCTCCTGGCGAGTCCTAAGATCTCGTAGGCCGTACGGTCTCGGGGCAAAGGGGGCACCCCTTACTGCCGCGCTTGGACGCCACCGCGAGTATAGGAATGCAGGTCAGCCCCTGTCAAGCCACCCCGCCGCAACCCTGGCGGCTCACATTCCGCCCGCCAGGTGCTCCAGCCGACGCGCCGGGGCCTGACCGGGCGCGCTGCCAGGCCGGCCCCAAAGTCGTCCCCGGGCCGGTACGGCCTGGGCTGCCACTAGCACAGCGGCCGCAGCACCTCCACCGCGTTGCGGATGTCAGCGATCTGCTGGTCCCCGGTGATCTCCCGCTCGATGGTGAGCGCCCCCTCATACCCCAGCGCCTTCAGCTTGGCCACCAGCGCCGGGAAGTTCACCCGGCCCTGCCCCAGCGGCTTCTCCACCCCCAGCTCCATGGGCTCGGTGGGGTACTCGCCATCCTTGGCGTGCACGCCCCGCACGTACTTGCCGATGATGTCCAGCGCGTCCAGCGGGTTGGCCTTGCCGTACATCAGCAGGTTGGCGGGGTCCAAGTTCACCCCCACGTTGCCGGTGCCGATGTCCTGGATCAGCCGCAGCAGGGTGGTGGGCGTTTCCTGGCCGGTCTCCAGGCAGAACCACAGCCCCAGCGACTGGCAGTGCGCCGCGATCTTGCGCAGCGCCAGCATGGTGTCCCGGTAGACCGGGTCGGCCGGGTTCTCGGGGATGAACCCGGCGTGGGTGGTCACCGAGGGGAAGCCCGCCCAGGAGGCGAAATCCACGCCCTTCATCACCGCCGCCACCCGCATCTCCCGCAGGTGGGCGGGCACGAACCCGATGGTGCTCGGCCCCTCCCGGAAATCCCAGTGCGCGGGGCCCGGATACCCCGCCCACAGCGAGGTGATCTCCACCCCCAGCTCGTCCGCCGCCTTGCGCGCCCGGGCGGCCGTCTCCTGCGCGTAGACCTCCGGGTCCCAGCAGCAGAGCTGGCAGGAATCCAGCCCCAGCTCCCGCACCTTCGCCAGCTCCGGTCGGGGGTCCCGTTCCAGGCTCACCAGCACCCCGATCTTCAATGTGGCCACCTTGTGCCTCCTTGCCTTGGGTATGGGCGGCAGGTGATGCCCACCTCCCGCTTGCCGCACGCTTGTGCCATATGTTTGCCCTCCGCCCCCCAGGAACCTGCAGGACGGGGCCCCCAGTCGGCGAATGCTCTCTGCAGCCGGAGGTGACACATGCACATGTGGGGCCCTTGGTCCGACCGCACCGGTTTGGCGCTCTTCCCCTTGTTTTTCATGCTCTTTTACCTGGTGCTGGTGGGCGGGGCCATCGCCGGCCTGGTGCTCCTCGTCAGGTACCTGGCGCGGGCTACCACGCCGCCCGCCGCCCCCCCTCTCCCCGCCGCCCTGGATATCCTGCAGGAGCGCTACGCCCGCGGGGAGATCACCCGCGAGCAGTTCCTGCAGATGAAGGCGGACCTGGAGGGCG
>Ga0315284_10010335_pt1 | contig 13297 bp, 24 predicted proteins | sample YL17G09_16_MG_FD_203696 | JGI IMG/M metagenome (GOLD analysis project Ga0315284, IMG submission 203696) | Sediment microbial communities from Yellowstone Lake, YNP, Wyoming, USA - YL17G09_16 | ecosystem: Environmental > Aquatic > Freshwater > Lake > Sediment | place: USA: Wyoming | collected...
TTCGTATTTGAATTTTCCATAGTCCATAATTTTACAGACCGGCGGAATCGACTTTGGATTTATTTCTACTAAATCCAAATTTAGGTCTTTTGCCATTTTTAGAGCCTCATAAGTATTAACTATCCCAGGAGAGCTTCCGTCTTCTAAGATTACCCTAATTTGAGGGACACGAATGTAGCCGTTGATTCTAGTTCTGTATTGTGATTGATTATTGTTCTGTTGCATATTCACGTATTGTTATCTCCTAAATTAGAAATCATTGGTGATCTCTAAACATAATTCGTCATCAGCATATTCTTCAAATTCATCTCTAATTAGACGAACGTAATCTCTATACTCTTCAAAAACGATATCTTCTTCTTCAAGAACAAGAAGGTTTGTTTCGCCCCAAGGACACTCTCCAAAAAACCATTGCCAAAATTCATCATTTGATATTTCGAACTTACTGTTTATATAATATTCAATATCTGTGGCGCTCAAAACTTGTATATCTAATGGTTTAGGCTTTTTTGTTTTCTTCGATTTTTTCGACATTAATTCCATAATCCTTTAACAAAGATATGTCAAGCGTCCACTTACGTTTACTTCTTTTTGCCCATTTAACGAATGCATTAAAAACAATTTTATCAGCATCTGGTCGTTTGACCTTATTTACCTTCATAAAATGTTTCATGGCTTTTTCGCCTTTGCCCTGGATCTGCGCCAGCCCCCTAGAGAATAATGCAGGCTCTTGTTCTCTAAGTCTTTCACGATAAGCGTCTCTGCCTGCCTTAGTGTCAAGCTTTGGAGTTGATCCAAGACTCATCAATGGCTTGTCTCCAGGGAAGCCAGATGGATGAGGCGCAGCAACAGAGTTAGTGCGCAATGCAGCAACTAAGTCATCCCACCATACATACTTGACTCTTACGGTATCAGATAATAATGGTTTGATTAAACCTGCAACATAAGTAATTTGTTGTTCGGTATAACTTCCCGCACCTACTGAAGCAAGAGATTGTAATTCAAAATTACCTGACGCTGCTCCCGCAGCATCGCAATCAAGAGTGCCAACTTCAGTGCTATTATAGAATGTTTGTGATGCTGGAACTACCGCATTATCACTAGAAGTTAAAGTTCTTAGTATTCCTGTAGAGGAACCTTTAGCAAAGCCACCCAAAGTATTTGTGCTATAACTTCCGCCGCCAATCCAAGTTGGATAAGTGCTCCACCAATTATTGTGGTGATGGTGATGATGAACATTATTAAGCCTGACTGGTTCAACATGACCTTCGGTAAAAACTGCGGCAGCAATAATGCCACGATGAGATAAATCCCCGTGAGTATGGATTGCAACACTCTTATCGGCAGAGGTGAAAACAAAAGCGGCTCCCCCATTTTTGGTTTCTGGCCAAGCTTTTAATTTCAAAGTTTCCTTACCATTAACAACCCACATCTGACCAGTTGGTTCAGAGGTGGCTTGTTCAGCCGTCAAAATATCAGTACCATCCAAAGATAGTTTAATTTGAACTTTTTGATAAGTGTGATTGGTAAAATTGATTTCAAAAGGCTCGTTTCCAAAAGCCCCCACCGTGTCGATTCCTTCTAATTTATATTTTTTAAGGCTCTTGCCGTTAAAGTCTGGCGTATGACTAATGATTTCTAATGAATAATTTTCTTTTTGATACATGTTCTCTCCTGTACTCCGCTACATATTTCACAAACGCTATAAGCCTTGGAAGAAACTTTTACTTTAATAATGTCCCATTGTTTTTTCGTTACAATTGCTCGAACATTATTTGTCCAAGATGAAGACGGAACAAGCTCAATCGTTAGCTTCATTAATCTCTTTTGCTTAATTTATAAATTAAAGAATACATTTCATTCTGAAGCTTCTCGGTTGGCACCGGAGTTCCATCGGCATCGGCTAATTTAATAGTGCCATATTTGTGCCTGGTTTCTAATTCCTCACGAAGAGCATTAACCCGAGTCTGCATTTCTAATCTTGTCATGTATAATTATATATCATTAATAATAGGTGCGTCCACCGGATCCTGCCACCGGATAATTTATTTTAGAGATAAACGCTTTGCTTTTAAGCTATGGACGCGTAAAATTGAACCCACCTACTAATATTTGGTCATTGTTATAAGTGAGGTTCAAATGAATAACTATGACGAGCAGCTTATTAAGAAATATATCGAAGAAAGCGTCACGATTGCCGATGTACTAAGAAAATTAAATCTTGATCCAAGAGGAAGAAATTATAAAATAGTAAATAATGTCATTAAAAAATTTGGATTAGACTCATCTCATTTTTTAGGTAAATCTCATTGTAAAAATAAAAAACAAAAATCAATCTCGTGGACAGAAGTATTAATAGAAAATAGCTCCATTACACTTGGTACAAAAAGAAAAAAGAGAATGATTAAAGAAGGGTTGCTGCAACCTTATTGTTATATTTGTAAAATGAATTCTTGGCTAAACAAATCAATATCTTTACAATTGGATCATATTAATGGAATAAATTCAGATCATAGAATTGAAAATCTTAGATTATTATGTCCAAATTGTCATTCACAAACAGATACATTTGCAGGTAAAAATATCAAGAAAACTAAAAAACATATTAAAAATATTTGTCAATGTGGTGAAGAAAAACATTTTCAAAGTCAATTGTGTCTAAAATGTTTTAATAAACAAAAACTAGATAAATTAACCAAAATAACTTGGCCAAATAATGATGATTTAATTGATATGATCAAAAAATCTAATATGTTTCAGATATCTAAATATTTGGGAATTAGCTCAAATGCTATTAAGAAAAGATTAAAAGCAAGAGGGCTATTAGATCTGCTGAGTTAATAAATTCTGGCGCCTCTGGGGAATTCTGCCATCCCGACCAACAATTTTAGAAAGAGTTGCTCTTACTTCTGAGCTACAGAGGCATAGGGCTCCGGGATGGATTCGCGCCACCCTCCTTCCAGTTAAATACTGGATGCTCTTTCATAAAGTACTTGCTGCACCTGCTACGTTGGCAGACCGTTTTCGTTTTTACTGAGCTACCGGAGCATATCTTTATTTCTTTTCAAAATCAGGAACTTCAACCTCATCAAGATTATCAACTTCTTCCGTTAGACCGAAACAAAGAGCACTTAATTTATCATAAGTGTTATTTTGTTTGATTGTCCATTTTTCGGAATTTTGCAGATCACCTATATTTGATTCAAGAAAGAAAAGAATTTTCTCTGCTTTCTTGAAAATATCTTTTCTAACTCGATTGAACGATTTATTAACAACACGTCCCATAATTACTCCTTCAACAATTTTTTAATATCATTGGATACAATGTTGTGAGCCCTAGCTTCTTCCCATTTATCTAAATTAAGTTCCCAAATAATACATTCATCTAATGATAATTTAATTTCTATCTTAACTTCTGATAAAACTAATTGACATAATTTAAATTGCTTTTGTTTTTCTAGCAAATTATCGTAAGCCAATCTTTCTTCCAGAAACTCTCGCGGCAACTCTTTAAAAAGATTAAGATACTTTTCCTGAGATATTCTCCAAGGATGTTTTTTACGAACAGCATCCGTAATCGATTGCAAGAGTTGTTGTTTATTCATTTTCGTAGTATCATTTTATTTGCCTTGTTTATGAGCCAGTTGTAAATTACTACATAACTTCTTACTCGCCGTTCCCGGCGCAATCGCTATGGCAGTAATTTCATTTTCTATATCCGGCTCCCGAAATATAGAAATTTTAATATCTTTCTCCGCAGCCTTTTCAATTAATATATTTAATTCCTCTAAATTGGCAACGGATAAGAACCCAAGATAATTGGATTGCTTATACCAACATGCCGCATACTCCGGGTGATCGTGCTGAAATTGAATGGCTGCATGCATAGCTTGAACGCTCATATAGCCAGCTCCCAAATCTTCACGACCAATAATATACAACTTATCGGTGGGATTAACCTACAACATTTGAAGCTCCTTCCGCAATCCAAGCTTCAATTTTTTCCACCGTCCAATTACCATTTCTAACTTGGTAATCAGGCACATGCGCATGCACAATCTGTAAGATTGATGCCGCATCCGGCTTATGTCCAGGTCTATTGGATTTCTCCAAGACCTTGTAGGGCGTTCCACGCAAGAATGCATAGGCTAGTAAATGATGACGAACATCAAGTCCAACTATGTATTTGGCGTAAGAATACTTCCACACTTGCCTCTCTGACGTACTCCTGAGTAAGCGTACGCGTGTGCTCTTGGATTGGTCAGCCAATCCCTTAATTTTTCCAATCAAACGAATCTTTGAATTCGTGCCTTTCAATACATTATTCATATTATTATCTCCTATATAGTTAAAAATCAAACGGTTTAAAGTTTATTTTAACTCAAGGAGGGGCACGGGCGCGAACCTATAGATAATTCATTTTTTTAATACTTCTGTGAAATGTTCTTCAAGAGACTTCTTAAGAATAAGATTATCTAATTCTTTTTTAATTTCTTGCAAAGATATTGTTTTATTTATGATGGTGGGCGAAACATAGTCGTCATCCCATTCATAATCATATTTACCATACCACATGTTCAATTATATATCCAGTTATTAATTATTTGAAATTTTATTTTAAACAGCGTGTTTGGTGCTCGACGTGTTATATATGTAATATGATTACATATTTCTTATATTTTATAGAAAATAAACTAAATGGCAAAATGTATATTGGTAAAACTATAGAGCCAAATCAAAGATGGATTAATCATAAATCTATTGCAAATATAGGTCCAACTAATAAAAATTATTATTTAATACACAAAGCATTAAGAAAACATTTATTAAATATTGATAATGTTTTTAATTTTGAAATATTTGCCGCTTATTCTTCCGAAGATGAGGCGTATCAAGCTGAAATTTATTGGATTAATTATATTAAAAATCAGGGAATTAAAATATACAATTTATCGGAAGGTGGAGAAGGATTTAAATCAGGAAAAGATAATCCAGGTTATGGCAAGCCACGCTCAGCCGAAATTAAACGAAAAATATCCATTGCAAATACTGGAAAAATTAGAAGCGATATTGCTATTAAAAATCTAAGTAAATCAAAAGTGGGCAAGCACACTGGAGAATTGGGTAGCAAATCTAAATTAAAAACTTATCAAGTTATTGAAATAAAAAATATTTTTAAAAATACATCTATAATAGACGATTTATTAATAAGTGAATTATCTATTAAATATAATGTATCTAAGCATACGCTTCACGATATTAGGTATAATAGAACGTGGAAACATATTGAGGTTTAAATGGCTGCAGAATTAGTGCCTACAACTAGAACAACATGTACTTTAAATGATCTTATTGCTGGATTAACTCAAGGATGGTTAAAACAATTTGGAGAACTTCCCAAGAAAGAATGTATCGGTGTTCTTTATGCGCAGAACGCTCTGGAAACCGGCGGCACAGTATCGATGTGGAATTATAACATTGGCAACGTCAAATTCGTTCCTAGCAAGAATCCAGACGACGACAATGGCAAACAATATATGATGCTCTCCAATGTTTGGGAAATGATTAATGGAAAGAAAGTTATTTTTCAACCACCAAGCCAAGCAACTTGGTTTAGAGCTTTTCCAACCTTGGGAGATGGTATTGCTCACCATTTAGACTTCTTAAAGAACCACAGATACAAAGCCTCTTGGTCTGCCGTTGAATCTGGCAATCCAGCAGCCTTCGCCCATTTGTTAAGACAAGCTGGTTACTATACTGCATCAGAAGCTGACTATACTAGATTAATGAATAATTATTTTAATAAGTTTATGAAAGATCAAACATTTGAAACAGTAGTGGCGGGACTTCAACCCAAGCTAAATGTTGATGCAGATGGTAATGTTACCGTCTCAGGAAATATTGATTTGGCTCCAAAACCAGCATCAAGTCCTTGGTCTGTTATTACGGGCTTTTTTAAATAATTAACCAATCCAAATACAACAGATATTTTCCATACATTTAGGTTGTTCAACGCTAGTAATTACAGGATGATGGTCGCCCTCTCGTCCTGCTGAAAAATCGGCTTTATACCACCATTGTTTGGGAACATAGTTGCCTTCATCCTTTTTACGAGGGCTGGAAGGGTCAATGACATAAACTTCTTCAATGACGGCAAAGTTATAATAATATTCAAAGATGTCGCTATGATTTTCCAAGACACATTTTTCGGCGTCTTCAAATTTAGAATATAGAAACCATAGACGTTGATCTTTAATGAAGCGCCTTGGATTCTCAGATAGGTCAGCTTGAATAACGCCGACAGCATATATGTTAGCCATTGTTAGCTACTGCTTTACAAAATTCAATAAGTTGATCATCAATAAATTTGTTTCTAGCAAGATTGGCTATAACGCAAACAAAACGAACATTGCCCTCTATATAGCCAATAGCATTATCTATTCTATCTAAACTTGCATTTTTCAGATTAAAATGCAAATGCCCTTCTGAGTCTATCGGTAAAATTAAATTCCACCCTGTAAATGGACATATTCCATTTTGTTCTTCCCACAGTTTTTTAAGAAATTCCACGGTTATATTGAACTCTCTTTTATTTTTTCTTTCTTTATTTCTAGATTTGGCGTGATTAACAAACCACTTAAAAAATGTATATTGGTCTCGTCTATTATCGGCAATTAAGTTTTGCGGATTTCCCGGAGGCGGATTTTCTGCATTTCTTGTAAAAGCACTACAGCTAAGGTTGCAAAAAAATCTATTATTGCCACTTTTTATTTGCCTTTTGTGCTCTCTTGCAATTTTTTGAAATATTTTACCACAATTGGCGCAAGTAATATCTATTGTTTTTTCTATCCTCATAGAAATCTATATATCATGCACTGTGGAGATGCCCTGTTTATTTGGTGGAGATGTCGGCTTTGCAGCCGAGTCCGCGACAATTCATCTTAAAATTCATTCACAAGCTTAGTTTTTCATTTTTCGTCATTAAACTTGACTATCTTGTTAGGACATTTCTTACACGCACCTCACGAGCGAGCTGTGGCGTGGTCAATTTATGTTTGACAAACAGTTTTCAACTATTCTGTTTCGAGGTCAGTTGAAACCCAATCCTTTAAGCTGCTTGAGCAAAGGAAATGTTGTCATTATCGTTGGCAACTATACGTTAATTGCTTTTATCTGGTTGCAATCATCCAGAGCCTGCATTTTAATACTTCATGCCCCGTCGATACTATTTCATCCCCATTTATTTTGTTTTACTTTTTAAGAGTTCCTCAATATGATTTACAACTTCCCACTCAACATCTGATAATTCATCATCAGATAAGTTACTTGCATTCTTTTCAAGAAAGCAAAAGGCTTTATAAGCCTCATCAGATAAAGCTTTCGTCCAACCTAATGCCTGAATAACCTTTAAAGAGTCTGTTAATTTATTCATCTTTTATTTTCATAATGGCTTCAATTAAAGTCTCGCCTTGATAATGACCGTGATTTTTATCACCATGTCCTGCAAAGACAGTTACTTCATAGCCGTAATGGATGTTTTCAATTTGAACTATCTTACCCGCATTAACTAATGCTAACAAGGCTCCGTAAGCAGCAGCCTCTGTTTTCTTTGGTTTAGACATGTTATTAAATAGCTCCGGGTAATCTTTAGACGCTTCAAAGATAGCTCTCTCAAAAGAAGAGTCAAGTTTATTTAATTCATCAATATATTTGATAGCGTCAAGCCTATGAATTAAACATGTTTTAAGCCTGTCATGAACAGCATTATGCTTTTCAAGATGACCATCATATAGATCTCTGTTAAGAGATAGCTGTTTGAAAGTGTTTTCAAGCTCTTCTTGAAATCGAATAATAGTGAATTCGGCTAATTCTTTTTCGTTCATCTTAATAATCTTAGGATTTGAGCCTATTGTCAGAATCGAACTGACGTGATTTCGTTACGAAGGAAATATAATACCACTATATGAAATAGGCTTATGGAGCCCAATTCGAGAATCGAACTCGAATTACCACTTTACCAAAGTGGAGTAATAACCATTATACTAAGTGGGCTTATGGTAGAATTTGGAGCCCACGGTCGGAATCAAACCGACGACATCCTCGTTACTAGTGAGGTGCTCTATCAACTGAGCTACACGGGCTTACTGGAGCAGGTTGACAGAATCAAACTGTCGTGAACGGAGTACAAAACCGTCGTAATATCACTATACGAAACCTGCTTAGGTGTATCCAATATAACACTTTATTGGCATATGTCAAGACTTTTTTATTTTTTAATTAGCGAGCCAATGTTTTAATATTAGCGGCTGCTGCGAACAATGCGTCGGCAGCGATTGCTTGTTCTTCCGTCCAAGCTCGCCCGCCAATAACCATCCATTCACACATATTTGCAGCTTTCTTAATAGCATCATTATATCCTTCCCAATATAATTTGCCAGTAGGAGAATGCTTACATCCTTCAAAACATCCGCCGCCAGAGCAGCAATCATCTTCTTTTGTAGACATATTAATTTCCTAAATTTGAGGACTGGAGGTCAGGTGCCAACCGCCACAGCCATCACAATGATAAGTCCGAAGGTCTCGGCTGTCAAGTAATAAAATTGCAGTCTCTGCCTCCCGCTTCGTATTGTAGCGCCTTTTATTTGGCTGTTCTAAACATTTTTTCATTATTATCTATATGGATATTTCATTATTAATAACATGAGCTATATTGGTATTTTGTCAAGAAAATTTATGCTAAAATTAGCGCAAGACCCTGAGGCAGAGAGTTTGCTAAAAAAGCGTCTTGACCCTACCGATTTTGAAAATCCAGTTTTTGAGCATTTGGTACAAAGAGGAATTATTCCAATTATTGCGCCTCGACGCGATCGATATAGCGGACAAAAAACACATACAGCTTTTTTGGGCTCAGGCGTGTATTCTGAAGTATATGAAGTATCATATAAGGGTAAATTAGCCGTAGCAAAAATTACTCCAAATCAATCAGATTTTGATATTATGCTTAAACTTGATGCTTTAAAACCTAAATTAGGAAATGACGCCAAACACCTTCCAGTTGTATTGGATAAATTTAGCATACCAGTTCCAAATTATGCCACATACTATGTAATCATAGTTGAGAAATTAGAGCCACTCAGCAATCACTTAAGCGCAATATTATTTAGAAGCAACGATCCTTATCAGAATGATAAACCAAATTTTAATGCTAATAAAAATAATTTAGATTTAGTTGACGCCAGCACAAAAATTTTTGAAAAAATCAAATCCAAAGCTCGGTATTTTAATGTTGATAATGAAACGCTAACCAAGATATTAGAACTAATAGATCGTGGTTTTAGAAAAAGCTTATTATCATCAAAAAGCAGATCCGAATTTAAAGAGAAAATTAATATTGAATTTGAAAGTATAAAAAAACAATTTAGAAACGATCACAATATTTATCAAATACATAGTTTATTAGAACATGCTGGTGATGTTATTGCAGAAGTATCTAATTTAGAGAAAAATTTCCCAGTCTTTTATAGAGATGAAACAGATAATAGTGTTGAGCACTTTAAAAACAGCCCTGAGGCAAAAGACTTTATTAAATTTCTATTAAGATTAAAGAAAGAATTTGGAATAAGTTGGGGAGATTTGCATGGCAATAATATTATGGTTAGACCTTCAACGGGCGATTTGATTGTATCTGATAGCGGATATTTCAAAGGTATAAATTAATTTTATTGTGAATAACCATTAATATGATCCTGTAAAGTTGAAATTAATAAGTTTTTTAGATACTCTTCTAAACCTACCGTATCTTTCATATAAGAAATTCCGGTAAAACATCTAATAGCAATTATCCCATCATAAACATGAATGTGTGTATAAGGTACACCATCTCCTCCATGCCAAATAACCATGTAACCATTAAGTCCTAATTTAGATTTAAGTTTTTTATCTGACTCTTCGTAAGCCAACCTAAGTTTTTCAATAATTTCTTGAGAGATTTCTGGAGACACTTCCATTTCAGGATCTCGCATTCCACTATACATTACGATTGATGCTGTAACTTTCATAAAAACACCTTTAAATTATGATACCTTTGGATGGTATCTGTGATATCTATTCCGGGAATATATTTCATATTATTTGGATAAATCCAACTTTCATCTGCTAATCTAGTCCAATCTCCATCTAAAGCATCATAGACTGTTTGGGTAATTACTTTTTTATGGAAGTGATATTTTTTAAAATCAGGATGATTTGCACCATGCGGTCGGGGCTTATCTAAATACGCCGTACCTCTTGCGCCGCCTTCACAACTCATTTCTGCATAAAATCTATTATTAGGATCATCTTCTATTACAATTAACAAAGCATTAGGCGTTCCCCATTTTAATCGAGTGCCACAATAGAATGCCATATTAAATGAATTAAATTCATAAATTCTGGCAGCTTCGACTACGCACTCATATAAAATTAATTGATGCTCTACTGAAAGAGTTTCCATTAGAAACTACCATTTCTAAAGATATCCGCCCCATTTTTAAAAATATTCGTAAGAAAAGATTGGTCTTTGGTAAAAATTGGCAACTCCAAATTAACCCACCACTTATTCTTCATGGCACCATCAGTGACCTTGGGAACCTTATAGGCAGCTGCTCCGCGTCTAAATGGCAATGGATATTCATTAAAATCAATACCGCACTCTTGATTAAGCAAATCAATCTTTTCATCCAAGCTTAATCCATTCAACATCTCTTTAATATTGTTCTTATCATATTTTTTCAATAGCTCATAGAAACAAGCCGATTGAATGGAGGAGTGGAAGTTTTGCTGTTGTTTGTAGATCATAGTATTGGTAGCTTCCATAATATTGGGAACCACAAAAACTTGAGAGGTAAAGACAGCGTCGCCGCCTAAGTTTAAGCCGATTGCACTTGCACATTCATTAAAATGCAATGATGCAATGGCTGCTGTAACAGAGCAAATTTTTTGAAGCTTGTTGTCATACCAGGGCGCTGTATCTGGATTCTGGTCATTTCTTGCTACGATAACGATTTCATCACCATGTTGGTATGCGAATAGGGAGCCATCTATCTCGGAGCAGAGCCTTAAAGTGGTGGATAGAATGCACTCGGCAAATTTTGAACAATAAGGCTTGTCAATAAGAGAAGTATTTTTGGCAAAAGAGCGCCCGTTCACACAAATAATAATTGGCAAACGATTTAATAATTTATAATCGGACGCCTCCCGATAGGAGTCGATGCGATCCTTTAGCTTAAAATTGCTCATAATATGAATATAACTTACGGAGTTTTTGGATTTAGTTGTTTAATATCGGTTACGAATTTTTGAATTTTAGTTTTAAGATTGCCTATTTTGGTGCCTAATAGAGACGTAGCTTTAACTTGAGAGAGATTATTATATTCTGGGCTACTTGTTAAGGCATCCGCCCAATTATGAATTTTAGTAGCATCGATTTTGTCAGCAAACGGCTGTTTTCTATTTAAAAATGTTTCAAATACTCTGTCGCAGACCATTCCCACATTTTTATGATCTGGTGTGGCGCCGCTCAAATCCATATTATTGCCAACGATTTTGCTAAAATCATCTTCATCTTGGCTGGCATAATGCAAAGCTTCATTGAGCATTTTGGTAAAATCAGTTAATAATGCTGCGGTATTAGGATTATACCCTTTATATAGCGGAGTTAGCAGGTCGCCTGGAACTGCTGGAACTGGACCTAAAATGGCAGGAGTCTCAGTCGGTTGAGCCTGAGCCAGTTTTGTTAGGATTCTTAGTCTTAATTTGTTCATCTTCAACTGAATGCTGAATAAATAATAGGAAAAGGACAATGATCCACATCAATCCATAGATGATAAATCCGCCAGAAATTGTTTCTATTAACTCATTAAGTTCCATGCATATAATGCAAAATCAATAGTAGAATCAATATTTGTAGTTAACTCTCATTTTGAGCATCTCATCTGTGACTTTTGTGCGATCTTCCATATCCTTAGCTATTTTTCTAGATTTTTCGCCGGCAATTTTCATAGATTCTTTTCCCTCATCAGAGGCAATCCATATTTTTAATTTTTCAATTGTGTCGGATAGATCGTTCATTAGCTAGTTTTTAATGTTGCTTCTGGAACCAAGGTTCCAAGTTCTTTTCTCAAAGAATCTGGGCTCATATCCGCTTCAAGTTTTTCTAAACGAACAATTTTATCCAACATATCGTTTGATGGACAAGGAGTTTTAGTATTACGAATTTTGGCATGATTTGTTGCCAAAGTAGTTTCATAACTAAATGATAACTCTTCAAATATTTTTTCTCCAGGTCGCAATCCTGAAAATTCAATTTTAATATCTACGTCGGGCGTTAACCCAGACAATGTAATCATGTTGCGCGCCAAGTCAACAATTTTTATTGACTCCCCCATATCTAAAACAAAAATTTCGCCACTTTGTCCAAAAACGCTAGCTTGAAGCAAGAGTTGCGACGCCTCAGGGATTGTCATAAAAAATCTAGTCATATCTGGATGAGTTACTTTTACAGGACCGCCAGACTCAATTTGAGACTTAAAAATAGGTACCACACTGCCTGAGCTGCCTAAAACATTACCAAAGCGAACTGTAATAAATCTGGTATAAGGATTGGCCTTAGCTACCAACTGTATATAGTATTCAGCAACTCTCTTCGTAGCCCCCATAACAGAAGTTGGATTAACTGCTTTATCTGTGGAAATGAAAACAAATGCTTCACATTTAAGTTGTGCCGCCATATCAGCAATTACATGAGTGCCCAGCACATTATTATTAATCGCCTCGCTGGGGTTAGCCTCGCTCAAAGGAACGTGCTTGTTTGCAGCAGCATGATAAACAATCTGAGGTTTAGTTTCATCAAAAATTGCTTGGGCTCGCTCTCGATCAGCAATAGATCCAATTCTAGGAATTATTTTTAAATCAGGAAAGTTTGCTTTCATTTCCCTTTCAAGAAAAAATTGATTATTTTCATTATGATCGAAGAAAATAATACAATCAGGTTTAAATTTGGCAATTTGGCGAACTAATTCATTTCCAATGCTTCCTGCGGCGCCAGTAACAAGTACTCGCTTTCCAGCAATAAAATCTGAGATCTCATCCATATTAATAGAAATTGGCTTTCTACAAAGTAGATCTTCAATAGCAATATCACGCAAAACAAGTGGATTTGAATTATTAGTCATATTATTACTTATATCGTCGTTCTTCCGGCTCCGATATGAACGCAAGAAGTATTTACTAATGAGGCGGCGCGGTACCCCTGTTTCCC
>Ga0315284_10010336_pt1 | contig 13297 bp, 9 predicted proteins | sample YL17G09_16_MG_FD_203696 | JGI IMG/M metagenome (GOLD analysis project Ga0315284, IMG submission 203696) | Sediment microbial communities from Yellowstone Lake, YNP, Wyoming, USA - YL17G09_16 | ecosystem: Environmental > Aquatic > Freshwater > Lake > Sediment | place: USA: Wyoming | collected...
TGCCTGGTAGGCCTCGCGCGAGGCCTCGCGCGCCGCCACAGGAACCAGATCGATCTTGTTGAGTGCCAGCACGACGGGTTTGGCCGGCCCGCTCTCCCCGACCCAGTCCGAAACCAGACGATCCTCCTCACCCGGCGGGTGGACCGCCTCTGCCACCACCAGCAGCGCATCCGCTCCGCCGAGCGCCTGACGGGCCGCCCTCACCATTCCCTCGCCCAGCCGAGTGCGCGGCTGGTGCACGCCGGGCGTATCCACAATGACAATTTGGCCTTCCGGCAGGCTGAGGATGCCGCGCTGGCGCCGGCGTGTAGTCTGCAGCCGCGGCGAGACTGCCGCAATCTTCTGCCCGAGAAGATAATTGAGCAACGTGGACTTGCCCACGTTGGGCCGGCCGAGCAAGGCCACGACTCCGGCGCGAAAGGTGGGCGAGGTCGGTTGGGCGTCCATAACCCTGATTGTATCGCGTGGGCGGGCGCAGCCGGTTGCCGGCGGCGGCCGAATACGCAGCCCCCGGCCTTGCGGTCGGGGGCGCGAACCCCCTCTCCCAAGGAGGTCTCACGGGCGCTTGAAGAAGCTCATCAACTTCATCGAGAGCCCAAGATCGCCTGCCAGCTTGAGCTTGCCTTGCGAGAAGGCGGCCATGCCGTCCAGCTTGCCGGTAACGATGCCGGCGAAGTCCTCGACGCTCGAGGTCAGGGTCAGGCGCGGGGTGGGTGCCGTGCCTTCAGCCACCGTGCATTTGCCGTCGCCGAGGGTCAGATTGTAGTTCCCGCCGCCCGCGCCGGTCAGATTCAACTGCACGATTGCCGCGACGCCGGTGGCCTTGTCCGGCAGGAAGTTGGCGGCCATGCCTTCGATGATCTGTTTTGCGGTTAGGTCTGCCATTGCTGCCTCCTCGTAGAGTATGCCTGAACTATAGGGTCAGGTTTTCGAACACGCCCGCCGCGCCCATGCCGCCGCCGATGCACATCGTCACCAGCCCGTAGCGCAGCTTGCGCCGCTTCATCTCGTACACGATCTGGGTGGTCAGCTTGGCGCCCGTGCAGCCCAGCGGGTGACCCAGGGCAATCGCGCCGCCATTGGGGTTGACCTTCCCGGGATCCATGCCCAGCGTGCGCATCACCGCCAAGCCTTGGGCGGCGAAGGCCTCATTGAGTTCGATCACGTCGATATCGGCGATCTTCAGCCCGGCCTTCTTGAGCGCCAGGGGCACGGCCGCGATCGGTCCGATGCCCATCACCTCCGGCGCCGCCCCCCGCACGGCGAACGAAACGAAGCGCGCCAACGGCTCGAGCCCGAGGGCCTTGGCCGTGCGAGCTTCCATCACCACCACCGCCGCCGCCCCGTCCGACATCTGCGAGGAGTTGCCGGCGGTGACGGACCCGCCTTGCAGGAAAGCCGGCTTGAGCTTGCCCAGCGCCTCGAGCGTCGTGTCGCGGCGCGGGCCCTCATCGGCTTCGAAGGTAAAGCTGCGCTCACTGCGCTTGCCGTCCTCGCCCACTTCGATCAGGTTCACCTTGAGCGGGATGATCTCCTCAACGAAGCGGCCGGCATCCTGCGCCGCCGCCGCGCGCTGGTGGCTGCGCAGGGCCATGCCGTCCTGATCCTCACGCGTCACTTTGTACTCCTTCGAGACGCGCTCGGCGGTGAGGCCCATGCTGAGGTAGACCGCGGGCCACTCGGCCGCAAATTCGGGGTTGGGGCTGAACTTGTTGCCGGTCATCGGCACCATCGACATCGATTCGCCTCCGCCGGCGATCACCACCTCCGCCAGGCCCGAGAGGATCGCTTGCGCGCCCATGGCGATGGTTTGCAACCCGGAGGAGCAGAAGCGGTTGACCGTGGCGCCTGGCACCTCGATGGGCAGGCCCGCCCGCAGCGCGGCCAGGCGCCCGATGTTCAGGCCCTGTTCGCCTTCCGGGAAGGCGCAGCCGATGAGCACATCGTCGATCTCCAAGGGATCCAGCGGCGCTGCACGGCGCAGCGCTTCGCGGATGACCGCGGCCACCATTTCGTCTGGCCGCACACTGCGCAGCGAACCGCGCCCGGCGCGCCCCACCGCCGTGCGCACCGCGGCCACGATGACCACCTCGCGTCCACCTGCGCCTGACACCCGCACTGCGGGGCCGGCTACGCGCGGTGCAGCTTTGCGCGGCGTCACCGCGGGTGCGCGCGTCGCGCGCTTGGGGGTTGCGGCACTTCCTTTCTTTGCAGGCATCGCTCACCTCCACCCTCCGCTTGCGTCGCCGGCCTAGGCCGGCGACGCTCAGACGGCAGGGAATTCGCTAGTTGCGCAGCGGCTTGCCCGTTTTCAGCATGTGCCAGATGCGCTCCTGGGTCTTGGCTTCCCCGCACAGCGAGAGGAAGGCCTCGCATTCCAGGTCGAGGAAGTACTGCTCATCCACCCAGGCCGGCTGGCTGAGCGGCCCGCCGCACAGGATGTTGGCCAGTCGGTTGCCGATGAGCGCGTCGTGTTCACTGATGAACCCGCTCTCCTTGAACATGAACACGCCCACCTTCATGCCCGAGAGCGCGTCGCGCCCGGCGGCGTACAACTTGAGCGGGATGGGCGGCCGGTAGCCTTCCTGCGCACGATGGAGCACTTCGCGCTTGGCTTCGGCCAGGAGGTGCGCGCGGTTCATCACCATGCGATCGCCCGGCGAGAGGAAGCCGAAGGCGCGCGCCTCTTCGGCGCTCGTCGCCACCTTGGCCTGGCCGACCATCTCGAAGATGCGCTGCAGCGAAACCAGCGGATCGGAGCCCTTGGTGCGCATGGCGGGCGAGAGGATGCGCCGCACCATTTCCTTGCAGCCGCCGCCGGCCGGGATGAGCCCGACGCCGACCTCCACCAGGCCAATATAGCTCTCGGCCGCCACCAGCGCGTTCGGGCAGGCCATGGTGATCTCGCAGCCTCCGCCCAGGGCCATGCCGGCCACAGCCACAACGATCGGCCGCGTCGAATAGCGGATGCGCTGGTTGATCCGCTGGAACCCGCGGATGGCTTTCTCCAGCTGCTCCCATTCCTTGTTCTGCGCCCCGACCGCCACCAGGAAGATGTTGGCCCCCGCGCAGAAGTTGTCGGCTTCATTGCCGATGACCAGACCTTCGAACTCGCCCCCATCCAGGCGGTCGAGCGTGCGCTGCATCAGGTCCCAGATGTCGGTGTCGAGCGCATTCATCTTGGTGTGGAATTCGAGACAGGCCACCCCGTCGCCGATATCCACCAGTGAGGCGCCGGCATTCTCTTCGATCACGCCCCCGCCCTTTTTGCGCGGTGCGAGGCTCAGGATGCCCGGGTCCGCGGCCATGCGCTGGTAGCCGCGCTTGGCGAGGGTGTAAACGGCGACCGGCTCGCCCGCCTCCAACTGATAGAAGGTGGGGCAGCCCGCGGCCAGCATCTCGCGCACCCACGGCGCCGGCGTGTGGCCCGCCGCTTCCATCTTCTCCACCGTCTCGGCCACGCCCAGCGCATCCCAGGTTTCGAAGGGGCCGGCCTCGTGCATGAAGCCCCACTTGAGGGCCAGGTCCACGGCCATGAGGTCGTCCGAAATCTCGGGGATGCGATTGGAGGCATAGGCCAGCCCGTGGTAGGTCGCCTGGCGCAAGAGCTCGGCCGCGCGGTCGCCCTCGGCCAGCAGTGCCTTGAGCCTCTCGCCCAGGGGGTTGATCTCGCGGGCTTTGCCTACCGACTCGAAGCGTGGCTTGCTGGGCGCCTCGTAGTCCATCGTCTTGAGATTGAGCGTCCAGAAGTCCTTCTTGCCGTCGACGCGCACCTCTTTGTAGAAGCCCTGGTTGGTCTTGCCGCCCAGCCAGTTGTTGTCGACCATCTTCTTGAAAAGGTCCACCACCATCGGCGAGACCATTAGCGCGCGCTGTTCATCGTCGGGCACGGCCGGGTACAGATTGCGCAGGACGTGATACAGCACGTCAATGCCCACCAGATCGAACAGGCGGAAGGTGGCCGTCTTGGGGTGGCCGACCAGGGGACCGGTGAGCGCATCCACCTCATCGATAGTGTAGCCATGGCGCAATGCATAATCGATGAGGAAGATGCCGCCGACGGTCCCCACGCGGTTGGCGATGAAGTTGGGCGTATCCTTGGCGACCACCACGCCTTTCCCCAGCGCGCTCGTTCCGTAGCCTCGCATGAACTCGATCACCTCTGGCGCCGTATCTGCGGTGGGGATGATCTCCAGGAGCGGCAGATAGCGCGGCGGGTTGAAGAAGTGCGTGCCGAGGAAGTGCCGCCGGAACTCCTGCGAGCGGCCCTGGGCGATCTGCGAAACCGGGATGCCGGAGGTGTTGGTGCTGATGATGGTCTTCGGTTTGCGCACCGTCTCCAGGCGGGCCATCAGGGCCAGTTTGATCTTCAGGTCCTCGACGATGGCCTCCAGGATCCAGTCCGCCTCCTTGAGCAGTTCGAAATCGTCCTCGAGGTTCCCGATGCGAATGCGGTTGGCCAGATCGGGAATGTAGAAGCTGGCTGGGCGCGACTGCAGCGCCCGATCCAGCCCGCTGCGCGCAAAGCGATCGCGCACCTGCGGGTCCCTGAGCGTGAGGCCCTTCTTCTCTTCCTCGGGGGTGAGCTTCGGCGGCACGATGTCGAGCAGGGTGACCGTGACCCCGGCGTTGGCCAGGTGGGCGGCCAGCCCCGCGCCCATCGTGCCTGCCCCGATGACGGCTGCGTGACGAATGGTATAGGTCATCGCTCCCTCCCTGTGGGGGGCATGGCGGAGGCGCGGGCGAGCCCGCGCCCCGCCCTTAGCGCAACTCGCGGCTGCTGTATCCCAGGATGCGCCGCGCTACGACTAGGCGGTTGATCTGCCCGGTTCCCTCGAAGATGTCGTTGATCTTGGCGTCGCGGAACCACTTCTCGAGCAGTAACGTGCGCGAGTAGGCCACCGGTCCTAAAAGCTCCACCGCGCGCTGAGTGATCTTGGTCACCGCATCGCCGGCCTTGACCTTCGACATGGAGGATTCCAGCGAGTTGGGCTGGCGCTGGTCGGCCATCCACACCGCCTTGAGCACCAGCAGCCAGGCGCTGCGCAGCATGACCTCCATGTCGATCACCTCGCGCTCGATATGGCTCAACTTCTGGCGCGGCAGGTGGTAGCGGATGGTCACGCCCTGCTGAGCCAGCAGCTCCTTGACCAGCTCGACCGTGGCTCGGGCAATACCCATGGCCGAGGCCGAGACCAGCGGCCGGGTGGCGTCGAAAGTGGCCATGGCGCCCTTGAAGCCGGCCTCCGTCGTCTTCTCCTTGGCAACCTCCGCGCTGCCCAGGATGTTGCCCAACGGAATACGGCAATCCTGCAACACGACCGAGGCCGTGTCGGAGGCGCGGATGCCCAGCTTGTGCTCGAGTTTGGTGACGGTCACGCCCGGCGTGCCAGCTTCAACGACGAACGGGCGCATGCCCGCACGGCCGGCCGAGGGATCGAGGGTGGCCCACACCACGACGAAGCCTTTGGTCTCCACCAGCGATTTCTGGCCCGCGGTGACGAAGATCTTCTCCCCGTTGAGCACCCAGAAGTCGCCGTCACGCACCGCCGTGGTACGAATGGACGAGGTATCCGACCCGGCCTGCGGCTCGGTCATCGCCATGCAGCCGAGCGCCGGCGTCTCTTCTTGGAAGCGCTTGAGGAAACGTTCCTTTTGCTCCGGTGTGCCCGTGGCCTCCACCGCCGCGGCTCCCAGCCCGCCGCCCGGGGTGCACAGATACATCCCGGCGTCACCCCAGGAGAGGGTTTCGATCATGTGCGCCAGGATCTGGTAGCCCAGGCGCGGCCCCTCGCGCTTCTTCTCCTGCGGGGCCAGCGATCCGGCGGAGGTGGCGCGCATCGCCCCGTGCATGAAGTTGATGTAATCCCAGGGGATCTCGTGCTCGTGCTCATCCATGTGACGCGAGACCGGCCGCATCATGTTCTCGGCCACGGTCTGCAGCATGACTCGCTGCTTGGCAATCGGGGAAGGCATCTCGAAATCGATCATGACATCCTCTCCTTCAGCGCGCAGGCGCGCTGAGCTGCTCTCAGACCATCGCCAACCCGGTGAACATCGGGAAGCCGCGGCCGTTGCGCATCCACAGTTCCACCGGATGTTCGCGGATGTAGCCGTGCCCGCCCAAGATTTGCACCGCACGATCGGTAACCATCATGGTCATATCGTCGGCACCGGTCTTGGCCAGCGCGGCGGCGTGCGTGGCGTCCAGCCCCTTGTCGAGGGTCCAGGCAGCCTCCCACACCAGCATGCGGGTGGCCTCGATCTCGGTGGCCATCTCGGCCAGCATGAAGGCCACCGCCTGCTTCTGGGCGATCGGCACGCCAAATTGCACGCGGTCCTTGGCATAAGTGAGGGCATACTCAAACGCCGCGCGGCTCACGCCGACGGCCATGCCCGCCAGAGCCACGCGCGTGACGTTGAGCAAGAGCAGCGGGTCGAATCCACCCTCGCCTCCCAGGCGCGCGGCGGCGGGCAGCTTGCAGCCTTCGAACTTCACCTCGAAGGTGGGCAGGGCGCGCAGGCCGAGGTTGCCTTCGCGCTCAAGGACCGTCACACCGGCTGAAGTGCGGGGCACAATGAAGGCCTGGGTGCGCCCCTCCAGCGCGGCAAACACGAGCAGGTGCTCTGCGCGATCGGCCAGGGGCACGAAGCACTTGTGCCCGTCGATGACATACGAGTCACCTTCCGTGCGGGCGGTCGTGCGCAGTTCGCTCGGGTCAAAATCGAAAAAGGGTTCCACCCAGGCGGCGGTCGCCGCGCGATAGGCGCCCTCGAGCAGCGGCGGCAGGAACTTCTGCTTCTGTTCGTCGGTGCCCGCCGCGAGCACGGGGAACGCCAAGAGCCCAGGCGCCAGGATGTGCATGGCCCCGGCCAAGTCGCCCCAGGCCAGTTCCTCGCCCGCCAGCACACCCGTCACGGCGGAGTGATCGCCGAACCCGCCCAGGCTCTCGGGAATGCTAGCCTGGACCACGCCCAGTTCCCACCCTTTGCCAATCAGCGCCTCGGGGAAGGCGCCGGACTCATCGGCCTCGTGCGCCGCCTCGCGCAGATCCTTGGCGGCGAACTTGTGAATGGCGTCGATGAGCATGCGTTGTTCTTCACTCGGCTCGAAAGAGTACATAACGCCTCCTTGTCACGCCTCCCAGGTAATAACTGCCGGCCTACAGTTCGGGCGAAAGTGGAAGCCCGCTCCACCTTCGCGTGGGCGACCGCCGGTAGCGCGCCGCCCGGCTCTTTCTCTCGCCCAGCGCGCTGGCGCTAGCCACCCCAATGTATCCGCGCTGGAGCAGAAACTCAGTGTGCGCGCCCGCCTCCTCCAAGGCGAGCAGCAGGTGATAGCCCTGCACGGGTCCGAAGAGTTCAAAGGAGATCTCGCTCAGCGTGTGTTCCCCTTCGAGGAATTCGACCACCTCCGCCAGCCGCCGCGCATGCAGTTGCTCGATCTCGTCGATCCGCGCATGCAGGTCGAGCATCGGCTCTTCGTGCCCGCCCAAGGCCCGGCGCGGCGCGGGTTCGCGGCGCAGCCGGCGCAGGGAGGCGAGATAGTGATCGAGACCGGTGTACGGCGCGAGCTCCTCCGGCGATTGGTGCGGCGAGGTGCGCGGCAGGACAAGGTCGGAGGTCAGCAAGATGTCGCCAACGCGCACGGTCAGGAGGCCCGGGCAGTGGCCAGGGTAATGCGTGAGGTGCAGCGGGCCGAGGTCGCCTTGGCCCCCCTCCACCACTGTATCCACCGCGCCACCGCGCACCAAACCCTTGGTCATACGGTACATCTCGAGCAGCCCGTCGCAGGTGGCCTGGCTCGCCCCGGCCCGCCTCAGGAATGCCTCGAGACGCCCGGCGGTGATTTCCAGGCGCTCGGCATAGCGAGTCACAACCGGCAGGTCGAGTTCGTGGAGGACGACGTGCGCCGTGCATCTTTCCCTCAGGTGGGACAACCCGCCAAAATGATCGATATGTCCGTGGCTGACCAGAATATGCGTGAGTTGGTGCGGACGGCACGCCTCGTCGTATTGCGAGGCGATGTGCTCTAAGCCTGCCTCCAGGTCATCGTCGCTTTCGCCGAATCCGGAACCGGTGTCCACCAGCACCGAAAGCGCTGGCGCGAGAATGAGATGCACCTTGGACTCCAGACCTGGGAAGGCGCGGACTCCAAACCGATACAGGCGGATCCCTTCGGCCGGGTCGAACCGTTCAATGACTGGCTCCATGTGTCAGAAGTCCGTTTAGAAAGAGATCGGCAAAGCGGCTGGAAAGTTCGGCGGCCGAGAGCGGCCCCTCGGCGCGGTACCAGGTGAGCATCCAGTTTTGTACGCCGAGGATCGCCAGCGCCACGAGTTTCTCGTCGGAGGTGCGGAAGACGCCCTGCTGCATCCCCTGGCGCAGGAGTTCGCGCCACAACGCCTCGAACCGATCGCGGCGGCCCATGTGGCGCGCGCGCAGGCGAGGCGAGAGATTGCGATACTCGAGCAAGAGCACGGCCGCCAGGTCGCTGTGGACAGCGATGTTGTCGGCGTACATGCGCATGGCCGAACGCAGCTTCTCCTCCACCGAGAGCGGCGAGGCCATGACTTCTTGCATGCTGAGGATAAGCAGGTCCAAGGCGCGGTCGAGCAGCGCGGCAAGAATCTCTTCCTTGCTGCGTATGTGGTGGTAGAGGCTGCCCTTTTGCAGGTGGACCGCCTCGGCGATGTCCTGCATCGAGGTGGCGTGGTAGCCCTTATCGCGGAATATCTGCGCGGCGGCCGCGAGAATCTCTTCTCTTTGCATCCGCCTCTCCCTACCGACCGTTTGGTTGGTCACGTCAGTGTAGCATGTACCCATCGCCAGAGTCAACAGTCCCAGCCGATTCGCGCCCAAAGCGGCCGAATCGGGTCATCAATGGGCAAATCAGCCGTACGACGTTCTCGGCTGTTGCACGCGGAAGCCCGATGCTATAGACTGAATGCTAAACCGCCCCGAGAAGTGCCGTCTATCTTAGCCAGAACCCTGCCCGTGGTCGCTGCGGACCACGGGTAGATCTACGACGACGGGCCCCTCGAACCCGACAAGGCTCTCGCACCCCGGAGGTCGCCATGGCCTATCCCTTCCCAAGCGCTGAATGGCTCCATGCATTCGAGTTGATTCTCAACAGCGACACGCGCTACGCCGAAATCGCCAAGAACTGGGAGGCAGACCTGATCTTCGACATCCAACCGGATGCTGGTGATGCCTCCGGCGCCGCAAGCATCTGTTTGTATCTCGACCTGTGGCACGGCAAGTGCCGCAGCTCGCGAGTTCTCACCTCCCCGGGGGATTCGCCGAAGGCCAAGTTCACCCTTCGCGCACCCCTGGCCAACTTCCTAAAGATCCTGGACGGCGAGATCGACCCGATGCAGGCCATGCTCACCGGCAAACTCCGGGTGCAAGGCGACATAGTCTACATGATGCGCAATGTGCCGGTCGTCCTGGATTTTGTTCGCTGCGCTAAGAGCGTAGGGATTGCCACCTGACCTGGGACGAGAACGAGCACAAGCTGGAATGGCGCAGCCCTGACCCAACCAGCGCACTCCGATGGGCATTGGCCCTCGCCTTCTGGAGGAACGATGAGCGCTATGGAGCGCGGCGCCATTGGCGCCCTTTCCAACACTGAAGTCTACGACTACGTCATCATCGGCTCCGGATTCGGGGGCAGCGTGTCGGCCATGCGCTTGGCCGAGAAGGGCTATCGTGTGCTGGTGCTCGAACGTGGCAAGCGGTTTGGGGATGAGGATTTTCCGCGTACCAATTGGAATATCCCGCGCTTCTTGTGGTTTCCGGCGCTGCGCTGCCACGGCGCGTTTCAAATGAGTCTATTCAAGGGCCTGTTCGTCTTTCATTCCAGCGGCGTCGGCGGCGGCAGCCTGGTGTACGCGGCGGTGCTCATCGAGCCCGAGGACGGCTTCTATTCCTCGCCCGCGTGGGCCCACCTCGCCAATTGGCGCACCGTGCTTGAACCGCATGTGGCCACGGCGCGCCGCATGCTTGGTGTGGCTCCCAACCCGAAGTTCTGGCCGGCCGACGAGGCGCTACGACAGGTCGCATCGGAAATGGGCCAGGCGGATTCATTTCGCCCAACGCCGGTCGGCGTGTTCTTTGGCGAGCCTGAACGCGAGGTAGAAGACCCGTACTTCGGGGGCGTCGGTCCGCGGCGCGTGGGCTGCATCCACTGCGGCGGCTGCATGGTCGGCTGCCGCTACAACGCCAAGAACTCGCTCGATAAGAATTACCTGTGGTTCGCCGAGAAGTGCGGGGCGCGTATCGTGCCAGAGGTCGAAGTGAGAGATGTTCGCCCGCTCACGGCGCCAAAGGATGGCGCACGCTACGAAGTGGCCTTCCGGTCTTCCACCGCGTGGCTTCCAGCCGCCTCACGATCGGTGCGCGCGCGCAACGTGATCCTCGCGGCGGGTGTGCTCGGCACACTCGACCTGATGCTCCGCTGCCGCGACGTCACCCGCTCGCTGCCTCGCCTCTCGCCCCGCCTGGGCGAGCGCGTGCGCACAAACAGCGAGGCCTTTCTGGGCGCATTCTCGCACGACAAGAGTATCGACCATTCCCAAGGGGTGGCCATTAGTTCGATCATCCGTGCCGACAACGCCACCCAGGTGGAACCCGTACGCTTCTCACCGGGCTCTTCTCTCATCTATTGGCTGCTGGGCGCACCGCTCATCCGGCCCGGCGGCGCCTTTCTCTCACGCCTGGGCAAGACGTTGTGGGCCTTTGTGAGGCATCCGCTCGACTTTCTCAGCATCAAGTGGGTACCCGGCATGACGCGGCGCGGCATTGCGCTCATGATCATGCAGACGGAAGACAATCAGCTCCGTCTGCGGCTGGGGCGCTCGCTCACCACGCTATTGCGGCGCGGCTTGGTGGCAGAACACGACCGCGAGCATGCGGTGCCCGTGGATACGGAACTCGGTCACCGCGTGATCCGCTCGTTCGCCGAAAAGACACGTTCGCGTGCCTCGGGCACGATCCCCGAGGGGCTGCTCAATGTTCCTACCACGGCTCACATGCTCGGGGGGTGTTGCTTCGGCGCAAGCGCCGAGGAAGGGGTGGTGGATCTCGATTGTCAGGCATTCAACTATCCGGGCCTCTACGTGGTGGATGGTTCGATCATGCCGGCCAACCCCGGTGTCAACCCCAGCCTGACCATCACGGCGCTGGCCGAGTACGCGATGAGCCGCGTTCCGCCAAAGCCAGGCGCGTTGGAGTGCCAGCCCATCGGAGTCCCTCCGGCCTGACGGGGCCTGCAGCCTCAGCCGCACTTCAGACGTCACGAGGAGCCTCATGACCTCTCCCCCCTCCTGTCTTGGGCACATCGACCTTTGTTCAGGCGAGTGTCTCAACCTGACGTCCCCTAGGCGGACGTACTCGGGGTAATCGCTGAGGTCGGCCTGGGGACTCGCTTGTTCTGCCCCGGTCTAAACTGCAAGCATGATCCGCTCAGCCCGTCCGCGCCGCGGAGGTGACTCGGTATGGATTACAGATTGCTCGTGGTCGATTTGTCAACCGGCAAGAGCGAGACGCGCATCGTCGACCCGAAGCACACCCGTCAGTTCATCGGCGGGAGCGGGCTTGGCGTGCGCTTGCTGTGGGACGGGCTTGATCCCGCCCGCGATCCGCTCGACCCGGCCAGCCCGCTGCTATGGACAACCGGCCCGCTCACCGGCACGGGCGGGCCGACCACCGGGCGCTTTTCCATCTGCGGACGATCCCCACAAACCCACCTATGGGGCGAGGCCAATCTTGGCGGATTTGTCGGCCCCGAGCTGCGTTTCGCAGGCTTCGACGGGGTGCTCATCACCGGACGAGCTGCGTCGCCCGTATACCTGTGGCTCAACAATGGGCAGGCGGAGATACGCGAGGCTGGGCATCTGTGGGGCAAGGCCGACACCTACCAGATGCAGCAGGCCATCAAGAGCGAGGTAAACGAACCCCAAGCGCGCGTTGCCTGCATCGGCCTCGCCGGGGAGAACGGCGTGCCGTTCGCGGCGATCCTGGCCGATCACGGCCGCGCGGCCGGCCGCACCGGCATGGGCGCACTGATGGGCTCAAAGAATCTCAAAGCCTTGGCGGTGCGCGGCACGGGTAAGATCGCAATTGCCGACGGCGAGACCTACAAGCGCCTGCGGGTTGCAGCCAACAAGGCGCTCATCGACGAGAACCTGACCGATGTCTACCGCGCCACAGGCACGGCCGGCGCCGCCGAATACCTGCAGGTGCTGGGCGACATGCCCCAGAAGTACTGGACCCAGGCCACGTTCGATGGGACGACCAAGATCGGCGGCGCGGCCATGGCCGAAACCATCCTCACCGGAACGACCGCCTGCCAGGGATGTGTCATCTCGTGCGGTCGCGCCATCATGGTCAGAGACGGCCCGTACGCAACGCAGGGTCAGGTCAAGGGGCCGGAGTATGAGACGATCGCCTCGTTCGGATCGCAGATCCTGGTCGATGACTTGGCGATTATCTCTGCCCTGGGCAACCACTGTGACGCGCTCGGTATGGATACGATCAGCGCAGGCAACACGATTGCCCTGGCCTACCTGCTATTCGACCGCGGGTTCATCTCAACGGCCGACACCGGCGGCATTGCGCTGCGCTGGGGAGACGCTACACCCTGCTTCGCCCTGCTCGACCAGATGGCCCACCGGGAGGGTTTTGGCGCGCTCCTCGCGCAGGGTGCCAAGAGCCTGGCTGGGCACTTCGGCGCGCCGGAACTCGCCGTGCATGTGAACAACCTCGAAGTGCCGATGCACGACCCGCGCGCGATGACCGGCATGGCCATCGTTTATGCCACCTCGCCGCGCGGCGCCTGCCACAACCAGGGCGATTACTTCCGGGTGGAGTTGGGAGAAGCGATCGGCGAGCTCGGCGTGCCCATGACCGAACGACTGAAAGATGAGGGCAAGGCGGCCCACGTGGCTCGCCACCAGGATTGGCGCACCGTGTGCAACAGCCTGGTGACCTGTATCTTTGCCGCCTCGCCGCCCTCGATGTACGTTTCGCTCTTGCGTGCCGCTACAGGCGAGGACTGGACGCTGGAAGAAGTGCTGCGCGCTGGGGAGCGTGCGTGGAACCTCAAACGCCTGTTCAACCTGCGGCTGGGCTGGACGCGGGCGGACGAGAAGTTGCCGAAGCTCTTGCTCGAGCCGCTTCCCGATGGCGGCCAGGAAGGCCACGTCCCCGACATGAACGTGCTGCTCGATGAGTACTACGCCGCCCGCGGTTGGGATCCGGCAACCGGGGGCCCGACGCCGGAGAAGGCCAAGGC
>Ga0315284_10010339_pt1 | contig 13296 bp, 10 predicted proteins | sample YL17G09_16_MG_FD_203696 | JGI IMG/M metagenome (GOLD analysis project Ga0315284, IMG submission 203696) | Sediment microbial communities from Yellowstone Lake, YNP, Wyoming, USA - YL17G09_16 | ecosystem: Environmental > Aquatic > Freshwater > Lake > Sediment | place: USA: Wyoming | collected...
ACTTCTTTAACTCCGTGCGGACACGCCAGCCCGTGACGGAGAACGAAGTGTTTGGCAACAACACCGCGGTGGGTTGCCACCTGTCCAATTACGCTTACTTCAACCGGACTGCGGCGATCTGGGACGCCGGCGCAAAGAAGATCAAGAGTTAGTTGCAGGGGCGACGCGCGCGTTGCCCAGCGCATCCCGCGTGGCCGGGACAGCACCATCGCCCGCACACATGCCAACGACCGGCATGTGTGCGCCACCCGGCGATTACTTCGACCCGTGCTCCACTTCCAGACGGATCACGGTGTCGGCGGCATTCCACGTGTCGCCGCCGCCCAGTTTCAGGCTGTAGCCTTGTGTGCTCCGAGCGAGCGCAACCGGACGTCCTGACGGCACCATCGTCGCCGTACGGAAAACTCTGCCGTCGGCAGGCTTGGGGATGCGCAAGGGCAAACCCGCCCCGGGTGGATTCAAGACGTGGAGAAAGACCGCCTTGCCGTCAGCCGCATCGGTCGCCACGCCCCAGGTGCTCTTCTGCAAAGTCCCGGCGTGCGTCACGTAGGACGTGCTCGGCCGAGTCCCGAATACCGCCGTTTCGAGGGGCGCAAGCAACTTGCCGAAGGCGGTCATGGTCGCTAATACGCCGCTTTCCCACTCGTTGTTGGCGAACGGACTCGCCGCCCAAGCGATGCCGCCATTGGCCTGCTCGAGCGTGCCGGCGAGCCGGACCGTGTAGCGCAGCATTTTTTCCGGCGTCTGCGTTACCTTGCCGCACACTGACCACCACTGGCCGCCGAAGACCACGGCTGCTTGGTTCTGATCGGTAGTCCATTCGTCCGTATCGGAAGCGAGGGGGATCGTGCCGTCGGGCTGTTCGGAACCCACCAGGTCGCTCAGTCCCGGGAACCAGCGCCCGTTCATCCACACCACGGCTCGCGGCGAATACTTCCGGATGGTGGCCTTGAAGCGCGGGCCGTCGAAATGGTCCGGCGCTGGGCCGCCATCCAACCAGAAGCCCTCGACATCCGCCCCGTAGCGCCGTCCAACATCTTCCATCAAACCGTTCATCAGGTCGTTCCAGGGTTTAAGGTCGCGCCCGCTCGTGTAATCGAACCAGTGCGTCTTTTCCTGCTCCGCGGGGTATAGGTCATGCCCATCAACGGGGTGGAAGTAGAGCACCAACCGGATGTGGCGGGCCTTCAACTCGCTAATCAGCTCGCGGATGACGTCCCGCCTCGCGGTATGACCTGGCAGCACGTTCTCCCAGTAGGCGCTAGGGTAGAGCACGTTGATGCGCGCATGGAACAGCGTGAAGATCACATACTGCGCACGCATGGCGGCAGCCGCTTCAGCGTATTTGCGGGCATCGAAGGAGTTCGCCAGCGTGTTCAGATCGGGGACCGGTCGGCAGTCTGTGGGACTTAGGTGCGTCCATCCGCGGCCGTGGTCGTAGTCGCCGCCCGCGAAAGCGTAATGGGTGAACAGGCCCAGCCTTAGGTTGGCAAATGGGTTGGGCGCCTCAGCCGCCTGGGCGGCGGGTGCCAGCGCCAGGCCAATCAGTGCAATCACCATTCCTATTTTCGTATTCATTAAGCCTCCTTTTCCAACTCACGGCCACGATGCGGCCTGTTACGCTCCCTTTGCGTACTCCCCAGCATTCAGGTAGCGATAGAAGTCCTTAACCGGAATTCCCCTTTTCGTTTCCCGGCCTGCCGGCAATGTACCACTGACCGCCTCCGCAGGCAATGCTCCAGCCCAGTTTTCGGTGCAGGGCGTTGCCAGCGACCGCAGGGGCACCAGTTCTACCCCTCCCGAGCTCAGGCAAGCACTTCTTGCCTGGCCGCCGTTTTTGATTAGCAATTGCTCCGGCGTGAAATCGCCTCTACGCCGGCAGGCCCGCCAATTCTTTCTTGCTCTCCCGCTTGGTCGTGCATAGGATAAGCGGTCTCAGAACTTAGGTGGTTTTTTCTAATGGAGGTTCTTACTCATGAACAAGCAAAGAATTACTCGCCGTGACTTCATGTGGCGGACCGCCGGTGTTGCGGGCACTGCCCTCGCGGCGCGGACTATTTTGCTGGAGCCGGAGACGCTGGCGACCGCGCAATCCGCGCCGCAAAACGCTCCTTTGCGCACCACGGACTCGCTCCACTTCTCGACGGGTTGGTACTTCCACCTGGGGGAATGCGAAAAGCCTGGGGACGGCCAGGCGATGGGCACGTTTGAACAAGGGCCCGAATGGGATCCCGTAGATCTGCCGCATTCCTTCAACGCGCAGAACACTTTTGTGCCGGTGCGAGGATACTACCGGGGAATCGGTTGGTACCGTAAGCACTTCACGCTTTCACCCGAACAAGCTCCCCGGAAGGTTTTTCTGGAGTTCGGCGCGGCCTTCTCCGTGGCCGACCTCTGGGTGAACGCGCATCACCTCGGCCAATACATGGGTGGCTACACCGGCTTCAGCGCTGACGCGACGGAATTCGTCAAGCCTGGTGATAACCTGGTGGCCGTCAAGGTTACCAACGTGCACGATCCGGACGTCCTGCCGGGGAAAGACATTCCCGACTACGACCTGTACGGAGGCCTTTATCGTAAGGCCGCGCTGGTCATCAAAAACCGCCTGTGTATTCCGCAGTACGGCATTCGCGTCACCACACCGCGAGTGTCGGATTCTGCGGCCGTCGTCCACGTGGCGGTAAGGGTGCACAATGATTACTCTGACCGGCGCACTTGCACGGCCAAGGTGCAACTCCGCGATCCGGCGGGAAAGACCGTGGCGGAGAAGGTGCTCACCGCACCGCTTGCGCCGGGCGCGGAAAAGATTTTGGACCTCACTTTCGACCCCATCCCCAACCCCGCCCTGTGGTCGGTGGATACGCCACGCTTGTACTCGGCTCACGTCCAATTGGAGGATGGCGCTACGCCCTCCGACGAGGACACCGCCGCGTTCGGCCTTCGCTGGTATCAGTTTAAAGTGAACGATGGGTTTTTCCTGAACGGAAAACGCCGGCAATTGCGCGGCATGAATCGCCATCAGGATTATCCCGGCCTCGGCAACGCCCTGCCGCGCCGTCTACAGGTGCGCGATGTGGAGATCCTGAAAGCGACGGGGGCGAACTTTGTGCGCCTGTCGCACTATCCGCAACACCCGGTCTTTCTCGACACTTGCGATCGCTTGGGGGTTCTGGTTTACGAAGAGATTGCCACCTGGCAATACATCGGCGGGGAGCAGTTCATGCGCAACGCCGAAGCGATGATGCGCCAGATGATCGCGCGCGACGCCAACCATCCTTCCATCATTTTGTGGGGACTGATGAACGAGGGCCGGTCGCGGCCCATGTTTGAGCGCTTACAGCGCATCGCCCGCGCTTCGGACCCCACTCGGCTGGCGGTCTATGGGGATAACAATCCTGACGAGGGCAAGAAATTAGGCACCGTGGAGGTGCCGGATTTGCTCGGGATCAACTACGAGACCAACCGCATCGACCAGGTTCACGCCCTCTTACCCAACTGCAAGCTCGTTACCAGCGAACACTCGAATGCCTGCGCGCGGCGCGGGGATTTGGACGCCGAGATGAAGCAGATTGATAACGTCAAAGCTAATCTTGACATCCTGGAATCACGCCGCTACATGGCCGGAAGCACCTTGTGGTGTATGCACGATTACGGCACCGACTACTGGCCCGTCTGGCCGGAACAGCATTCGGGTGCGCTGGACTCCACGCGCTTGCCGAAAGAACTTTGGTACTACCTCAAGAGCCGCTGGACGCAGGAGCCGATGGTCCACCTGTGCGGCCATTGGACGTGGCCAGGTGAAGAAGGCAAGCCGCGCGTCGTCACTGTGGTCACAAACTGCCCTTCTGTGGAGTTGTTCCTTGGCGGACGCTCGCAAGGCGTTCGACAGGGCGAGAACCCCATGCGCTGGGACGTTGTCTATGAGCCGAGCACCCTGAAAGCGGTCGGCAGTTGCGGCGGGCGCGAACTCACGGACGCACTGCGCCCGACCGGGCCTCCGGCGAAACTGGAGGTCGACGCGAATCCCCTCCTCCTCGACGCGAACGGCGCAGACGTCACGGAACTCACGGTCCGCTTGCGGGACGCGCAAGGCACTCTTGTTCCCATTTCGGGTGAAGTTCATTTTGAAGTGGCGGGTCCCGGAATGCTGAGGGGGATCGGCGGAGCGCCGGCTGCGAAGATTTCGGCAGGCGTGGGTCGAATGTTGCTGCAAAGCACGACGAAGCCCGGAGAGATAACCGGGCGAGCGATTTTCGAGAATTTGCCGCCGGCGGTGGTGACGGTCACAGGCCGATGAGGACGCGCGCAATAGCATTCCAGGCGCCTGCCTCGCCCTGCAGGTGCCGCCCGGCACAGGCCACAGATTCTCAGTCTCTCTTGGTGAGAGAGTGGCCGAGGGACGAAGCCGGGTGAGTGGTCGCGCAGCGTCGGCGCGTCTTGCTGGAGGATGCTGTGTGTCTAAGGGTGCCTGGATGAGAACTGCTTCAGTATGGCTGTTTGCGCGTCCCGGCCTGTCGCTGATGAACCGCGTCGTGGGGCGGCTGCTACGCGGGCACGCTCCGCCAAAGTTTTTCTTGCCCTCCGGCCTGGCCGCGCTTAGGATAGGGGCTCGGAGGACTCGTTCTAATTCTCCCCGTATTGGAGGTTCTAGCCTATGAACAAGCAAAGAATTACTCGCCGTGACTTCATGTGGCGGAGCGCTGGCGTGGCAGGTGCTGCCGTAGCGGCGCGGACCGTCCTGCTGGAGCCGGTGACGCTGGCGGCCGCGCCACAGGCGGCCGTGGCGCCCAGTGACCGGGTTCGTTTCGGCATCATCGGTGTGGGGATGCAAGGGAGCGGCCTATTGAAGACCGCCCTTACGCTGCCGGGGACCGAATGCGTGGCGGCCTGTGACCTTTACGATGGCCGGCACGAACTGGCCCGCGAGATTGTCGGCAAGCCCATTCCCACCACCCGACGCTACCAGGAGTTGCTGGACAACAAGGAAATCGACTGCATCATCAACGCCACGCCCGACCACTGGCACCGGCAGATTGTGGTGGACTGCTGCAACGCCGGCAAAGATGTCTACTGCGAGAAGCCCATGACCCACACCGTGAGCGAGGGCTTCGAGATGATCGCGGCGGAACAGAAGAACAAGCGGATCGTGCAGGTCGGCAGCCAGCGGCCAAGCTCCGTCATCTATACCAAGGCTAAGGAGCTTTATTCCCAGGGCGCAATCGGTGAAGTGTGTCTGGTGGAAGCGTTCATGGGGCGCAACGAGCCGGGGGGCGCCTGGCAATATTCCATCCCGCCCGACCTCTCACCGCAGAACCTCGATTGGGATACGTGGCTCGGCACAGCGCCGAAGGTCCCGTTCAATCCCTACCATTTTCAGCGCTGGCGCTGCTGGCAGGCCTATGGATCGGGAGTGGCCGGGGACCTTTTCGTGCACCTGCTGACCGGCGTGCACTACATCGGCGGGCTCACGGCGCCACCCGAGCGCGCGCTGGCTTCTGGCGGACTCTACCGCTGGAAGGATGGGCGCGACGTGCCCGATGTCCACGCGACCGTGTATGACTACCCGAAGTTCCAGGTCTTCATACGAGTGACGCTGAATACCGAAACCCCGGAAGTCACGCGCTTCATGGGAACGCGGGGAATGCTCGAGATCTTGGACAACGAGCTGACCTACACGGCCCAGGACGGGCTCGACCACGGGCCCAGCTTCATGTCGGGCACCTGGCCCAAGAAACTCCGCGACGAGTATCTGGCCAAATGGCGCGAGGAACATCCGTACGAGCACGGCGCCGCTAAGGAACTCGAGACCACGCGCTATCATACGCCGCCCGGTTACGACGAGACCCGCGAGCACCTGTGGAACTTCTTTGACGCCGTCCGTGCGCGGCGGCCCGTCGTCGAAGACGCGAGCTTCGGCAACAACACCGCGATCGCCTGCCACATGGCGAATCAGTCCTATTTCAAGAAAGCCGCTGCCGTGTGGGATGCCGGGGGGAAGAAGATCAAGATGGCGTGACGAGCCGTCCGCGATCCTGCTTCTTGGGGGTTGGGGAATGCCGCCAGCTCGGAGCGAGCGGCCACTAGGAGAAGGGGAAGATCAGAGAGATCAGGCGCGCCGCGTCCTGGATCCAGAAACAAATAGCCCCTCGGACCTAAGCGACCCGAGGGGCTATTAACGCATGTGATGTCCCGCTGCGAGCCGCACCGGGAAGCCCTGGGGGCGTGGCTTTCGTGGTGCGGTACTCCTCGTCTTACGGAACTTCCGCTATCTTTTTTAGTTCAGCGGGCCTCCAGTGTCCAATCGATTCTCTTTATAGCTCCCATTACAGATTCTTAATCTGTCTTCGCCGGCGGATTTTCACCGGCAAGCGGCGGCGCTTAGGGTAGAATCGGGGGCGTTGCTTGAAGGGCCAACGCGGACCGAAGCTGAACTGATATGACGCCGCGAGTTCCCTCCAGTGTTTCTTGCGGGTGGAGATGGTTCAAGAACTTCCAGCGGAAAGGTTGCCAGATTTCCTGGCTGAGCATAATTCCCAGGCGGGGGAGGAGCTTTTTGATTTCCTCGGCCCTCGGGTGTGGCCGATGCTCAGGCAGATGCTGCCGGATTGTGCCTTGGCCGAGGAGGTCTTGAGCGAGGCTTTCGTAAAGCTGGGGGACAACGCGCAACTACTGCGCCAGCAAGATGGAAGCCTTGCCGTCTGGTTTGTGGCCTTGGCGCGTCAACTGGCCTTGGACCGACTGCGTCGCGCTACCGATCCGCCTGCGCCCACGCCCGCCGGCGCCGACTTGCTGGTGGAAACCTTCTCCTGGCTGCCTCGGCCGGATGCACTACTGCAGCTTGAGGAGCGAATGGGCCTGCTCAAGAAAGTCGTGAATCAGTTGCCAAAATCGCAGCGAAAGGTGGTGGAAATGGCCTTCTTGGAGGGCTGCCCGGAGGCGGAGATCGCGACCCGGCTCGGTATGCCGCTGGCAAGGGCCTCGACGGAACTGCGCGCGGCGATGTCGTTCTTGCGACAGCGGCTGCGCGCCGTCTTAGGGATATGGACTGCCAACATCTAGACGAGAGTTACGAATTGTTCCTGCTGGGAACGCTCCCTGCCCGCGAAGCCGTCGAGGTGTCCGAACACGTCGAGCGCGGGTGCTCGTACTGTCTGGAGCACCTGCGCGAAGCTGCCCTCACTGTTTACCTTCTCAGCCAGACCGTCCGCCCTGCCCGGCTGGATCCTAAGTTGAAGTCCCAGGTCCTGCGACAGGTGGGAAAGAAATAGAAGAGCAAATTGACCCTTCGAAGTATCTGAATCCTCGTAGGGATTGGCGGTGGGCCCCGGGACGCTTGACTTCAATTGCCTGATGTGAAATAAGCCGAGCGGGACGGGCGGCGAGGAAGCAAGCGTGAGGGTGGGGGCTAAGCCAGCCGGGGCCGCAGGAGCGGATTCACGCCGCTAGCGGCAGGCAACGAGGCTAATCATTGATTGCATCAACTGACCATCCGGCGTTGCGGCGCGAACTCGGGCTGGTCCAGGCCACGGCGCTGTCGATTACCGATATGATCGGCATCGGGCCGTTCATCACCATTCCCCTGTTTCTTTCGACGATGGGCGGGCCTCAAGCAATGCTCGGCTGGCTGGTGGGCGCCGGGCTGGCCTTCTGCGATGGGCTGGTCTGGGCGGAACTGGGCGCCGCGATGCCCCAGGCGGGGGGGAGTTACAACTACCTGCGCGAGGCCTTCGGGCCCAGGGGTGCGGGGCGCTGGCTCTCTTTCCTGATTGTCTGGCAAATCATGTTCTCCGCGCCGCTCTCCGTGGCCAGTGGCGCCATCGGTTTTGCCAACTACTTCCATTATCTGGTTCCGAGCCTCACGGACCAGGGTGTTCACTTGTGCGCCGCCGCCGTCCCGCTGGGGCTGGTCCTTTTGCTGTATCGCCGCATCCGCGCCGTGGGAAACCTCTCGGTGGTGCTGCTGGCCGGCGTGTTGCTCGGATGTTTTTGGATCGTGGGCTCCGGCTTGCCGCACCTCAGCCCGGCGCACATCTTCGACTTCCCCCCGAACGCCTTCCGGCAGAACTGGGCCTTCTGGGCGGGGCTGGGCAACGCCACCTTATATGCGTTATATGACTATTTCGGTTATTACAACGTGTGCTATCTCGGTGGAGAGATCCGCGATCCGGGACGGGTGATCCCGCGCGCCATCCTGTTTTCGATTATTGCGGTGGGTGTCCTTTACATCTTGATGAACATCTCGATCCTGAGCGTGGTTCCCTGGCGCGAAGCCCAGCATAGCCAGTTCATCGCCTCCGCGTACATCGAAAAGCTTTACGGAGCCGGGGCCGGCAACTTAATGACGCTGCTGATGCTCTGGATCGCTCTTTCCTCGGTCTTCGCGGTCCTCCTCGGCTACACCCGTATTCCCTACGCGGCGGCGACCGATGGCAACTTCTTCCATGTTTTCGCGCGGCTGCACCCGAAGGGTGACTTCCCCTATGTGTCTCTAATTGCTTTAGGTTTGATTGCTTCGGTGTTCAGTCTCGGGCACTTGTCTGAAGTCATCGGCAGCCTGGTGGCGACGCGCGTCCTGGTGCAATACCTGCCGCAGGCCGTCGGATTTTTTGTCCTGCGTTTTCGCCAGCCGGACTTGCCGCGCCCCTTCCGCATGTGGTTCTACCCGCTGCCGGGGATTGTTTCCATTTTCGGATGGCTTTACATTCTCGCCATCTCGGCGGGCAGATCGCTGGTGTTTGCCGCGGCAGTCTTCCTCTTGGGTACAGGCACCTATCTCGTGCGGGCGCGAATGGGCCGCGAATGGCCGTTCCTAGACCAGCAGGCAGAAAGCAGTAGGCAGGGAGCAGCGACCAGCACGTAGTGAGGGCGCCATGCCTTGTGTCCCTACGGAACCTCGGGGCGGGCGAGCAAGAACATCCCTTCATGGTGGACGAGGAGGATATCGTCGCCTTGCGGCTGCGGGGAAAAGCCGGCGCGGTCGCCAGCGATAGACTCTTCAAGAAGTTGGCGGGTCTCCCGGTAACGCTTGTGTTTCGGTTCGAGGCCGCCACGCAACATCCAGTGATGGAACGAGCGCGGGCGGCGCTTGATGGACTGGCGAAGGATGTCCAACCGTTGTTCGGCGAACAGGCGCAGGAAGGTCGTGAGCCGCAGGGAGAACACGTGCGAAGGGTCGCGGAGATTTTCCATCCGGTTGTGTAAGTCAAATTTCTCATCACTCTCCGGCCCCAGGCTGTCGATAACAAGAATGCGCCCCTCGGGTTTCATCACCCGGAACATCTCCTTGAGTGCCAGTTCAGGCCGGGGCATATGGTGAAAGGAAAACTGGCAGGTGACGAGGTCGAAAGCGGTGTCGGGGAAGGGAAGTTGTTCCGCCTCACCGCGCAGGAAGCACGCGTTGGGGATCTGCCGTTCCTGCTGGAATCCCCGCGCTTGGCGGAGCATTTCCTCGGTCAGGTCAAGGCCGTGGGCGAAGCGTACGCGCGGAGCCAAGGCCAGGACAAAAGCTCCCGGGCCGCACGCCACGTCGAGGGCGAGGTCGGTGGCCTGGGGCCGCGCCCACTCCACCTTCTCCGCCACTAATTCGGGGGTATCGCGAACTGCCAGTTTGGAAAAAGCCTCCGCGGTTTTCGTAAATTGCCGTTGCACCGCTGCTTTGTGTTTCTTGGACATTTGTGCACGAGCTTTCTGCCGCCTGTATGATTGCCGTCTTGAATGTTATACAATGCGCCTTGTTTTGAAAACCGAAAAGTCCTGGGTGGTGGCTGGCTGCGTGCGGGATTGTGCCTGCCTCATCGGACTTTGGTTTCTAGGTGACGTCGTGCGACCGTGGATCACTTCAGCTTTGGAGGAGAATACTCATGCCTGAGATTCGTCACAACCTATTGACCCGTGAATGGGTCATCATCGCCACCGAGCGGGCCAAGCGGCCGGATCAGTTCGTCCGCAAGGGGGAGAAGAAAGCGCTGCCGGCTTTCGAACCCAAGTGCCCCTTTTGCCCCGGCAATGAAGCGATGACCCCCCCTGAAACCTACATCGTGCGTGACACCAACGGCTGGCGCGTGCGCGTCACCCCCAACAAATATGGGGCCCTCTCGTACGAGGGGTCGCGTCAGCTTTCGATTCACGGCATTCGGCGGGTCGTGACCGGCGTCGGGATCCACGAGGTGATCATCGAAACACCTTTACATAACATGCCGATGGCCCTGCTGAAGGATACCGAGGTGGAGACCATCCTGGAGACCTATCTCAACCGTTTTAAGTTTGCCTCGATGGATCCGCGCATCGAACAAGTCACCATCTTCAAGAATCATGGGGAATCAGCCGGCACCTCGCTCGAGCATCCGCATTCGCAAATGATCGCGGCGCCGGTAATCACCTCCCAGTCGCGTGACCGTCTGATCAACGCGCTGAAGCACTTTGACGAATTCGGCGAGTGCATCTTCTGCCATGTCCTGGACGAAGAACTGAAAGAGGGGACGGGCATCGTGCTGGAGTCGGAACACTTCGTGGCGTTCGTCCAGTACGCGGCGCTAACCCCCTTCTCGATGCTGATTATGCCGCGGCGGCACATGGCCTGCTTCGCCGAGCTTAACGATGCCGAGGCGGCGGATCTGGCCCGGGTCCTGCGGCGCACCCTGGCCAAGCTCTATCACGGGCTGGCGGACCCCGATTTCAATTACACTATTCGGACTGGGCCCATGGAGTACACCGGGGTCAGGTACTATCACTGGTACCTGAGTATCATCCCCCGGCTCACCAAGATGGCCGGGTTCGAGCTGGGCTCCGGCATGTTCATCAATGTGTCGCTGCCGGAGGACAGCGCCGGCTTCCTGCGTGACATCAAGGTGGAGTGACGAGGAAGGATTTGAAGACAGGCGCATTCGGGACCTTTGATAAATGAAGGTGATCTACCTGCGGCGATGAAATTGTTCGGCTCATGGGGGCGGCTGCTGGAAAGCAGACCGCGCGACCGAGACGCCCAGGTGCAAGCCATGGCTCCCACCGACACTACGGGCTCGCGGGTCACCGAGTGGCCGGGGAAATGCCGGAGGCGATTAGCGCCACATCGCCAACTCGGCTGGCTGCCAGCAAGCCGAGATCGTCGTCAGCAGGTCAACTGAGGGAAAGGAAACTGAGGTCAATTGACGAACCGGAACGGCCGCCAATCTGTGCCCCTAGCTCACATGCGAACCCACGAGCGGATCGCTGAGATTCTGACTCAGTTTCCGCGCGGGCGGGTTTTGGACTGCGCCGCCGGTGAAGGCGCCATGGCACTGCGCCTGCAATCGCTTGGTTTTGAAGCTTTCGCCTGCGACGTGGAGCGGGAGAAGTTCTCGGCCAGGGGTGTGCCCTTGTGCCAGGCTGATCTCTGCCAGGGGCTCCCCTATGCGGGCGGCTCGTTTGACTATGTGACCTGCCTGGAGGGGATTGAACACCTGGAAGACCAGTTCCGCTTCCTCCGCGAGTGCGCGCGCGTCCTTCGTCCGGAAGGCAAGATCATTATCTCCACGCCCAATATTGCAGGTCTGGCTTCGCGTCTGAAGTTCCTGTTAACCGGATTCTTTTCTTTGGTTGGGGAACCGCTCAACGAATTCCACACGCTGCCTTACCACGGCCACGTGAACCCTGTACCCTATTTTATATTGCGGTACATCCTTCACCGAACGGGTTTCCGCATCCGTTTGGTGGACACCGACTTCTACCGCCGCAGTTCGGTGGCCCTTCTCTGGATGTATCCCTTGGTGCGCTGGTACAGTTACAGCACGATGGGGAAAGAACGCGACCCACGCCAGCGCCAGGCGAATCGGGAGATTCGGTGTCAATACAACTCGCTCGCCCTCCTCCTCGGCCGCACGCAGATCATTGTGGCCGAGAAGGTCGCCTGATACATCCACCCGTTACGCCGCAGAGCCGGCAGGCTGAAACAAGGCGGTGGCGGACGCGAAGATTGCTTGCCTCCGCTCGAAATCTTCGATTCTATGGTCCTGAAGGGTGTGATAGAGTGTTGCGGCAAGAAGAGCCATCGCCAATTCTTCGCCAAGGGAGGAACCATGAGACGTCGTGAATTTATCACAGGTGTGGCCGGGATCGGGGCCTCGGCGGCTGCTTTGTCCGGAGTCGGCGCCGCCCTAGGGGCCGCGGCGGACCAACGCGCCGGAACCCCGGGCGCGGGTGACAAACGTCGTCGTATTGCCGTCTCCACCTGGAGTCTCCACAGCTATTTTTCCACGACGCGGGAAAAGTCCTCTACGCTGCCGGGGAAAATGTTGGAGTTGCTCGACTTTCCGGAGATGATCGCGGACCGCTACAAGCTTCATCACCTGGAGTTCGTCGCGCCACACTTGGCGTCGGTTGAGCCGGGGTACCTGAAAGAACTTAAGGCGCGTCTCGCCCAAGCTCATTCGCACCTGGTCAATATCCCGGTCGATATTCCGGAGCTCCGGAAAGGTGGTGGACTCTCCGACCCGGACGAACAAGTGCGCGCTGCCGCCATCGCGGGAGTAAAGAAGTGGATTGATATTGGCGCCGAACTGGGCACGCGAGCGGCGCGCTGCGATCCCGGCCAGATGAAGGCCGAGAATCTCGCGCCAACGATCGATTCTTACAAGCAGCTTGCTGCTTATGCGAAGGCGAGGGGCGTCGACGTTATCATCGAGAACCACGGCGGCGTGGGTTCGGAACACCCGGAAGAGTTGGTGAAGCTGTTCGAGGGAGTGGGGAAAGACTTCAAGGGCGCCCTGCCGGATTTCGCCAATTTCCCCGATGAGCCGACGCGCGAGCGTGGGCTCAAGCTGCTGGTTCCTTATGCGCGCGTCTTGTGCCACGCCAAGGGACTCGAATTCGACGCCCAGGGTAATGAGACCAAGTTCAACTTCTCCCGCTGCATGGAGATTTCGAAACAAGCCGGCTTCAAGGGCATCTATTCCATCGAGTTCGAAGGCCCGGGCGACCCGTACGTGGGCGTGCAGAAGACGCTGGACGAGTTGCTGCGCTACTTGTAGGGGCGCAGGGCTGTCCGCCTACGGGTGGCGCACACATCGCAAAAGCGCGATGTGTGCGAATCAGGGAAGGCCGTCCATAGCGCCGGGTGGTCGGGCTGTTGCAGATTCGCGCTTTAGGCGAGTCTGCGATTTCTCCGATCGCACCCATAGCACACAACGCCATCTATGCGCCAGCCGCGCGGCATTTCCCGAGTGAGTTCCAAATCACCCCTGCCTACTTGACCGGCACTGCACCCTTAGGAACCGCGAAGACGCGCGGCAGGCGGTCCGCCACGGGGGACAACGCGGGGAA
>Ga0315284_10010340_pt1 | contig 13296 bp, 16 predicted proteins | sample YL17G09_16_MG_FD_203696 | JGI IMG/M metagenome (GOLD analysis project Ga0315284, IMG submission 203696) | Sediment microbial communities from Yellowstone Lake, YNP, Wyoming, USA - YL17G09_16 | ecosystem: Environmental > Aquatic > Freshwater > Lake > Sediment | place: USA: Wyoming | collected...
TAAAGAGTTTGTGAAACTGAAAGAGGGGGGGGTGTATTCTGGTCCTTCTGCAATAAACATGCCACCAGGTGGAAAAACTGGAGGATTGCCATATGCATTGCAGAGACTGCTTCATACTGCCCCTTACACAAAAGATGTGGCTTACAGAATTGGCAATAGAACAGTTCCAAGTTGGGCAATGGGATTCAGAAAAGCCATGACTAATTTATGGGGTGGATATGTAAATGCAACCATGCAAACTATAGGTGTAGCACAAGCAACGCCTTTAATACTACCTGGTGCTCCTGGTAGTACAACTAAAGCTCTATTTGGAGAAGTGAGTCCAAAACATGGCATTAGAATGCATGTTAAATTGACAGCAAAAGACCTTGCTGATTCTGAAAAATTTAATACTAATCCCATCATAGAGAAAATAAATGAACTAAGATTACAAATAAGAGGCTTAAAAAATAAAAGAGATCGAACAGAAGGCGAACAGCAAATATACGCTATGAACCGCTACTTGGATTGGAAGGATATTGACATCCCAGCATTAATACCAATGGGAGACGGAGCAGAATTTGATATTTTTGTTCCTTATAAACCAAGAGAAGATGTGACTCAAGTAAAATCCAAAGGTAATTATGGAGCGTTTTAAAAAATATAGAAAAAAACATAGATATAAATTATGAGTAAAACTTTTAAAGATTACATCTTATACAAAGAACAGAACGAAGATAAAAAAGACTGGAAGAAAGAATTCATCCAGTTAGAGAAAGGTTTCATCCCACCACCAAAAATGAAACCTGTTATAGAAGCATTTCTAAACAGCGGTGATATCAAAGTAATTGATGACACCAGCAAAGATGTTACAATGCCTAAAAAATCGCTGTTCCTCTGCGGCGGTGCTGTTCGTGATTTCCTTAAAGGAAAATCACCAAAAGAACTTCATCTATGTACCAACGCAACCCCTGCTCAAACTGCACTCATCCTCCATAGCGCAGGTTTCAGATTCGAAGGCGGTCAAATAGGAAAATTAAAAATAACTTTTAGACCAAGACCAGTAAAAGAAGGTGCTGTACGTACATGGAAAGTCGGAAATGCAGATAAAAAAGAAAACTGCTTCTCAATTATCGCCACTTATAAAGATGAAATATTTGAAATTTGCACCCTGATGAAAGACCCTAAAACAAGTGAAATCACAAGTGCAAAAGAATTTGTAGATAATCCCAATGATGATGCCAATACTCGTGATCTAACTATGAATGCCCTCTATATCGAATTGTCTAAATCAGATGGAGAAAATAATAAACTGTATGATCCGACACAAAAAGGTTGGCACGATACCACTAATGGTGTAGTTAGAACTGTAGGTAGTGCAGAAGACCGATTCAAAGAAGATCCAATTCGTATTCTAAGAGCCGTAAGATTCCATGCTCGCTTCGGTAAAGGAGATAAATTAGACCCAGATATTCGTAAAGCTATGGAACGATTTAAAACACTTACTGGTGTCTCACTCGCTAAAGTACGAGATGAATTTCTAAAAGGACTGTTACACCCTGATACCGATGTAAAACGATATATTAATATCTACAAAGCATCGGGTTTGTTCGAAAAATTGTTTCCCAAAGTAGAAATTCATGATGAAATACCACCAGATTTTACATCCAGGAAAGATAAACCACTCGCTCTTGCCTGGATATTACAAGATAACCCATTAGAAGTCGTAGCTGATGCTCTCGCCCCCAGTAGAAATGATGAAGAAACTGGATGGAATCAACAAGATAAACGTGCTGTCCTCTTCCTCCTCGCTATCAAAGAATTCACTCCAGAGGCCAGACCAAAAGCAATGGGAGCATGGAAAGGTACAGGTCTATCTAAATCCCAAATCAAAGATTGGGTAGATATGTTCAATATCACCGATGCCAGAGGAGTAAAACGTAACCGAAGACCAGTTTGGGCTCTTCATGTCCGTACATTCGCTGATAGTGATCTACCACTGGCAGCCCCTAAAGAAGTCGAACACTTGCCAGATGCAAATCAAGGACAAGCCCTCCAAAATCTAGAAACCGACAAATTCAAAAAATTATTACCAGCCGTAAGTCTTTAATATATAGCATCTTCTATGCCTAATATGCATATCTGGATAACAAATTGTAAGTTTTTATATTCTAAATAATTTATGGAGGTATAATATGGACAAGAAAACTTACTATTCAACAGTTGCTTGCATTAAAAAGAGATTAAAATTAGAATATCCAGTTTATGTTCATCGTACAAAAATGCCTAAAGACTATCTGGGAGACTGTAATTTCTATAAAGATAAAAAGTGCTTTGTAATCAGAATTGAAAAAAGAATACCATATGGATGGGCTCTCGATATATTTGCACACGAAGCAGGGCATTGTATAAGTTTCTTCTCTAAAGATAAAAAAGACCACGGGCGCAGTTGGGCTATCGCTTACGCTCGGGTTTATGAAATGCTATTTGAAGAAAATTAATATAATACTAATCTAATCTATGGATTACTTTGTAGTATTAACCCCAGATTATGATCATTTCTGGCAAATTGAACTGCTTATCGAAAGCTTCAAATTATTAAAAATGCAAGATGATCTTGTCATTGGTTTTATAGGTAATACCGCCCCATCATCAGCCATAAATTTATTACAACATAAAAGAAAATTTACTTTCGTAGATCAAAAATATCCAAATAAAATTGTTGGTATTGCCGCTGCTCTAGAAAAAAGATTATTAAGCAATACATTTATTCTTTTACATACCGATATGGTGATCGTTGACACCTTTCCAGATACTAACTGTAACATTCTGTTCCACCCACATCCTATGCCAAAAGATATCAAAATAGATTTGCCTAAAGACTTAAATTGGATAGGTTTTAATGGCGTGGTCAAGTTCGAATCTGTTCCAATAAAATTCTTTCAACAAGTAGCATTAGAAACCGAATCCCTCTCATCACATGGATCTAATTGGCCTATTGCTCTAACTGCATGGAATTTAATCACTTATAAACATAGAGATATATTATCATTAATTACAACGCATTTAGAATCCAATTTGTCATCCACAACACTCCAGCCAATTATTCATTATAGAAATGGCTTGCCACCACATTTCAGTAAAAAAACCCATGGAATGCAATTAACAGGACATCCCTATAATGCATTGCTTCAAACTAATCCCAATCTTAATACAGATCATATGCGAAAGGTTATTGAATCCTACAAAAAAGCCCCAGCTTAAAAAGCCAGGGATTATCAATCCTAGTAATTATAGTTATCTGAAATTAAATTTCATCGCCCCAAGAAAACCAAGATGAACCACGGCAAATCCTAGCATACATATCTAACCTCGGTTCTGGTGATAATCTCTCAACTAACTTGTAAAAATCATTAGGTTTCTTACTATGTGATCCACGAGACCACTCAAAACAAGTTCCATCTGTTGCTTGACAATGCCTTCCTCCACTGCCAAAAGGATTGCCATGCCTTGATCCTACTCTAGCAACTAAAATATACTCCGTGTTACATCGGAATCGCCCTACCCCCAACCCTGATTTCTTCCAAGTCCATAAAATAATAGGCTTTCCTCCCCATGCTTTAACCACCTTATATCCCCAATCAACATGCTGCGCAACACACCAAATATACAAATGTGCCTGCTCTGCTATAGGTGGCTTCATTTGACAAATTTCATCTACGGTTAAAGTAGAATAATGCCTCTGGGGACTTCCCTTAATAGCATTGCCATTCACAATACTCATCTCAGGAGTCCAAGGTGGATCAGATACAACCGTTCTAAATTTAAAACCACAATTTAACAATTCTGCATAATTCATTTCAACCTCTGCTCCAATTCCTTGATAATCTTCTGTGCCTTTTCTTTATCTTCTAGCCTATCAATAGATTTCCCATCCCAAGTCATAAATAAAAATTTTAAATTCTTTAGTAAACCCTCAATTTCTTGAGATTTTCTTTCTGGTCTCCTCAATAATAAATTATTATATTTATCTGAAAAAATAAGATAAGACTTAGCAGCAAGATTAGTTAAACGCACATCCCTCGCCAAATTTACAACACTACTAGACTCATTACTCTTTACTATTTGCTTGTGATATAATGCATTGATTTCATGAACACCCATTACCTGACTACTGATAATCTCAAGATGCTCCAATTTATCCTCAGGAATAAAATATTCATGCTCCCAAAAAACACCCTCCCAAGCTTTCTCTAATACAGAACGGGGAATAGCAATCTTGTAAAATGTTAATTGCCTGTAATACATCCCCTTCTTGTGCCACCCACCACCAATCTCCTGCAATCTGGGAGATCGATTCTTCTCTTGAGAACGATTCTTCTTACCAATAATGAATGATGCAGCCCATGCAATAGCATCCGAAAAATGCGGCGAAACATATATCCCAGATTGATTTTGTTTGTGAGCCTGAACCCCTTGATGTGAACCAGTAGGACGCAATTTGTAAATCCACTCCACAGGACTTACATGCCAAACATGCACCATATTCTTCCCTTCCATTAATACATATTGTTTAAAACTTATCTCTGCCATTGTGGTACATAATTCCTCATATACTTTATTAATTTATCTTTTGGAATTTCCTTAGTTTGTTGTAATATCTCCTCCTTGTCACCAGGATGCTCCCGTATCGCACCTGCCGACAACATTCCCTTCATCAACTTCTCCCTGCTACTGTAACCCTCTTTCCCCCAATCCCGAGGCCATTCGCCATATCTTTTCAATAATCTAATCAGTCCCGCCCCCTTTATACACTTGTCTGGATGTATATTAGCAGCGTAATAATCACCACTTTCCGATCCACTAGGATAATTCACTCCTCGCTCATCTTCCTCCGGACGATGCTCTACATCGGACTTCTCAATATCATACATTATACATAAAAGTCCATGATTTCGAATGTCATCATCAGTTACATCATGAAAATCCTTCCCTAATTTTCTTGAAATATGATGCACCATCGCTGTAACTGATGCACTTAAACTCTCTTTACTAGCCATAAAAACCACTTCATCATCCTCCGATCCTCTATACCCAGCAGTAGTCTGGAAATCTCCCATCTGCCCGTATAATCCAAACTGCTTAATTGATAGCTCATTGTCTATGATCGTACCATGATAAAGCGTTCGTTCTAAAAAATTACGAAAATCATTAGTCATAATATTATATATATATAATATTATGGAATTTATTAGCTGGTTATTAGCTGAAACAATTATTGTCCTATACCAAAGAGAACAAAATGGACTATTCTTCGCAGAAGGACCAGCTATGGAATTTAATTATCAATGGCCAGAAGGTTTCTCTAACTTCTTCGTCGGAACCTATCAAGCTAAACGACCAGGCTATGTTTCCATAGGTAATCACCCAACTCATATCGCTATCATTAAACGTAGCCCACTAGAACATAATGCAAGCATCGATTGGGGCTTCCTTAAAAACTTGATTTCATTACTTCAAAAAAATAATCTAAAAGCAGCCCCTTACAAAGAAGTAGGAACTAGCTTCGATGCCCTATTCCAAAAAATTAAATATGAACCAGAATTCCCACCAGAAACAGGCTTTCAATCAGGCGAAAATCTACCAGATAAAGAATTAGGAGCATCCAATGCCTTTAAACTATCCCCAGGTATGTCTGCTTCTAAAGAAACCGGTTCTTGGGCCTATATCATTGAAGCATCCTCCCCACAATTTTATATAAATAAAATATTTGCAATACTTGAAGAAGCCGCAAAACCACTCATCGATAATGACCTAATCGACTTCTATGAAATCGTAGATAGACATACTAACCAAAGAACTAAAGTAGTCTACTCCAAAAAAGGAAAAACAGAACAAGAAGATTGGAAAACCAAAAGCACTAAAGCCGCCTCCCAACTCAAATATCTAGCCGCTACCCTACTCAGTGGTGCCCCTACCTTCAAAACCGCCCTTCTCCGCACAATCGGCACAGAAGATATAAAAGGTGGAGGAAAAGGTTGGTTCGGTTATGATGCACAACCAAGAAACTTCGGACTGCCTACCCAAGAATTATATGACCTAAATGAACGCTCCTTCTCCGGAGATATAGTCATTAAAATCTTCCTCGATGCAATGAATAATCCAACAAAAATCCAACAATTAGAACAAGTAGCACAATGGGCAGGAAAAAAGAAACAAGAATCCACCGGCCAAAAATATCCGCCCTACTACCTTGGAGGTGCATTAGAAAAACTCTCCTGGTTCTGGGATAAAAATGACCTCCTTAATGATATGCAAAACCCAAATTCAGTCCTAGACCACCTCTCCACCCTCTATGATATTATAAAATATAGTGAAATACTACAACAAGTAGAATCAGAAGAATTCCAATACCTTAAACAACAAGCAAAAGAAGCAATAGAAGAAGCCCTCCCTAATGCAGAACACCTCTCCCAAAATGATATCATATCCCTCAATAACCTCGCTGGCCCCCTCAACCTACACCCCAGTATTATCCATAGCTTAGAACAACAAAATCAAAAAATAAAAGAAGATAAAATCAAAAGAGATAAAGAACAAAAAGAATCAGCCCTAAAAAAATCATTCCTCATGCCCGTAGATTCCTATGCCTATATGATCCTCAAAGATGGAAAATGGCAGCCCATTGACCAAAAATTCCTAAAATATATGGGTCAAGGTGATTATGAAATAGATATAGGTGAATTAGCTATAAATGTAATAGGCGAAGAAGATACCTACGAAGATGCCTACTATAAAGCCGAAGAAGATGCCCAATCAGAAACCCAACAAAAACCATCAGAATCCTACGGTAATGATAAAAATGAAATTGACTCCGATATAGACTCCTATTGGGATGATTTCCTTAATAATATAGAAACAGAAATAGATGAAAATACCCCAGAAGAAGAAGCAGTTAGAATCATCAAAGCCAAATACATAGATGACTTCATCCAATGGCGAAAAGAAGAAATGCAAGAACAAGAAGAAAAAGAAAGCTGGAAATATGAAGCTGATACAGAATCCCAAGAATTCCAACAAAAAGTAGCTGACTACCAAAAAGAAATAGCAGAAGAAATGATTTGGGAACAAGGTCTAATTACTCTAACCAGAGATACAGATAAAGTTATTATCCAACTCCATAAAAAACATTATAATGCCTTTAAATCAATTCTTAAATACACCATCAACCTCAATCTACGTGAATTAGATGATGATGAAGAACCATATTGGAAAGCATCTACAAAAATAAGTATCGACTTTATACCAGAAGGCGGATTTACAAAACCAGCCTATACCTTGTTACAAGAATTAATCTCCTAGTAATTCACCTACTCCATTTTTAATCAATTGCTTTATGTAATTCAACGCCTTTCCAGGAGTATATTTCGCCAAATGTCTAATCTCAGGATGATAATATGCAGGTATATGATAAGTGTAGCTCTTCCCATTAATAACAACTATGATTGTTTCATCAGACCAAAAACTAGTAAATACTATACTATCTAAAAATTGCTTAAATTCCATAAAACTCCTCTATGTCCTGCAAATAACCATAATCACGCTTCCCATATACCTTGCTAAAACTATTGTCCCCTTTATACATATTTAATTGTATGTCATGCACCACTCTCTTGTAAATCTCTTTTATTCTTAATAATTGCTTATTCGTAGGTTTCCTAAAAATACGTAGTGTAGCCTCATTGCCATTAAAATGCATGCTAATCGCACCAAACCTCTCCCCAAACTCCTTAATGCCCTCATAACCACTGCTATTCATAAATTGACCGATCTCACGATGATCCGCCTGCCTAGCCAATGAATTATTACTAAAATCCAACATGTCCCCATCAGGTAAAATATAACCAGCTACTAATAAATTATTTGTGCGATGAAAATGTCTCTTAATCTTCGTCAATAACTTCTCCTCAGGCGATCTCTCCTCAATAGCATATTTCAAAGCACCCACCTGATCCCCTATAAAACGTTTCCTCTGCTGCTCTATTATCCTTCGAGCATCTTCTCCACCACGCCAATCATATCCCTTACGACGCATATATGCCGATACCTTAGACCATGGCACTAAATCCATGTCCTGTACCGTAACCGTACCATCCTTATGCCAAATGTAATTACTGGATTCTATGAAGTATCTAAATTCCATAAATCTATATATTATACAAATGAATATACTGCTACTACTAATTTGCATATGTGCCAAAAATTTAGAAAACACACAATATCCATCCTGCCAAAACTCTAAACCCTATAGAACAATACGTGTAATTCAGGAAAAAGATGAATATAGAACAACAAACATTATGTGCCCATTTGCATTATACTCAGTAGAAAAAAATTAAATAACAAAAATATAAAATTGTGGAAATTAATAGGAACAATTCGTATCGTTAAATATGGAGTAAATGATATTGATATGTTCGGTGATATTTCCCCAATGGATGTTAAAACATATTATGGAGAAGCATTTTGCTACTACCCAATATCCCCAAGCAATGAATGGCTTGTCTATGTCATATCCACTGATAAAAAATTAAAAGGATACTTTACAGGTCTAGAAAATTCTGCACAATTGCTGTATGATTATGAAAGAAATACCCCCTAAATACCATATGCACTTCAAAGATTGGTTAAATGAAAATGAATATGTCGTAATTCGGGATGCCCTACTACACGAAATACCCAAATTATTCATCCATAGAACTGAAAATAAAAAAGATGCCCTCTCCATCCAAAAATATGGCTTCAATCTAAAAAAATTCGGCAGAACCGGCAAAAAAACAAGACAATTCTCCCTCTGCCAATTCGACCCAAAAGGTGTCTACGCAATAGATATAAACTCCCCAAACGATGAACTAAATTCCTATGACTCAAGACCTTATGTTATATTTACAGCAAATATCTCCAAAGCCCTACTCATAGAAGAAAAAACATTCGTTAATGCAAAACTATGCCTATCTAAATACTTCAATTTCAATACTGGTGGAAAATTAACCAATATGCTACTCAAAAGAGGTTATCAAGCCGTCATCAGACCAGATAGCGAACAAATTATACTCGATCCTAAAATAATCACTATAATCAAAATCGGAAATGTTTAAAATACCCTCTACTCCTCACTAAATATAATATGAATTTCCGCCAGTTTATAGAACGACACGATCTAACACAAATTGAACAAATACATCGAGATACATTTATAACATTAAATAATCTAATAAATTATTACCAAAAATTCTACTATATGCACTTCCCAAAAAGAAAAATAAACCAAGACCACCACGACTATATTATGAACCTCTACTCAATCCCTGAACAATGGCAATCCATAATACCACAAATATATAATTACAAAGTAGAAATACGACACATTCCAGGAAAACATTGGACAACAAATCTAGGCCAAGCATATGGCGAAATCATAGGGCAATATGTTGTGCTCTATTCAAATATTGGTAATATTATAAACGAATTAAAAGATAAAGCTAATCTCTTCGTATGGTTCGTAAAAGAAAATAAAAAAAATAAAGCAACTAAAATTAAACAAGAAGCTAAAAAAATACATGATCAATTAATGTCAGAATTACAAAAAAATAAAGAAAATTTATTTAATTCGCTATATCACGAAATAATACATGCCGCCAGACATAAACATATAAAAAATATAGAAATTCCCCTAAGACAAGCTACAAGACAACACCTACTACAAGCTTATGTTAACTCCCCCGTAGAATTAGATGCCCACTTCCTGGAAAAAGCATACTCCATTCTAAGAACCCCAGTATCTTCCTTCCATGAATTCCTTAATAAATTCAAAGAAGCCATAGGTGCATATCATTTTAAACTACTAATGGAAAAAAATAAAAGAAAAATGATATCCAGACTGTACCAACTCTATACGGCCAATAAATAGGGGACCGTTCTGTACAATAAGTTTAAATAATTATTGTATTGATTTTTTTGAAACAGAGATGAAAAATTTTAGACTACTATTTCATAGCTTCTAAAACATACGCCTTTTGCTGATAACCTTCTGGATGTGCTAAAATCATCTGCATTGTACGATGCCACCCCTCTAATAGTGCATACTTTCCATTTTTCCATTTTATAATAATGATTGGTTCATTGACAACAGTGCCAACGTATCCTCGTACTCTTATATTTGGATTTTGTTGCAATCGTGTAGCCGCTCCTTGATGCCTCTGAGTATCGTTTGGAACCATATAAGGATTCAATTGACCCATTCCTCGTTCCATCATCCTTCGTTGGGTGTCATCATCAAAAATATCCTTTATTATTGTTATGTCTTCCAGTTTCCATTGCATCTGATTTGAGTCTTTATAACCATACTCAGATGCAAGATATTTCAAAAATACAGACACTTCTCTAGGGTCATTTTTATGATTACTATATAGCAGATCATTGACAACATATATAGGCCAATTAGGAACAAGTGATTGCATATATTGCATTATCTTATTCTGAACTTCATTAATGTATTCATGAAATGTATTCATATACCATATTTATGGAACCAAACATTATTAAAAAATTGAAATAATTAATGCATTTATTTTTTTGAAACAGATATTATGTTTATTTTTTTTGAAACAGAGATGAAAAAAGAGAGATCGGGCCATGATATCCCATATGGGGGGATATGGGACCCATTTGTACAGGAAATTGAAAATAATTATTTTATTTATTTTTTCTGTACAAACATTTTTGATTTTTTCTTACAAGTGTACCCCTGCCTACCCCTACCCCTGCCCCTGCCTGCCTGCCCCTGCCTGCCTGCCCCTGCCTGCCCCCTGCCTGCCCCCTGCCTGCCCCCTGCCTGCCCCTGCCTACCCCTGCCTACCCTATGCCACCCCTTGCGCCTTGGCAGCAATGGCAATGCTGCCATCCAGTCCTGGCCCCTCACGAAGCACCCCCTGCAACTGCCCACACAGTTGCTTCGCATCGTCAAGTTCGAGGAAGATGTTGACATCCCCCGTTTGGATGTTGACATACTTCTCCCTCGATAATGGGTGGTCCCTCACTTCCATTGTGACCTTGTCAATCCCCCTCACATGGATGTAAGCATGTACAACCGTCGTACCCATCTCTACTCTCCTTGTTTGACCGTTGCCCCTCACCTACACTTTGTACAGGAAATAGAGTGATTCCGTGAACCCCACCCAAAGGTAGGGTTCTTCTCGTCGTTGTCGGGTGGGGGCTAAGCCGCCGCTTTGGCTTTGCTGCGCCCGAGCCTCTTGGGCTGCATCGGCTCAACGGCAATCGAGGGAACAACAACGCCGCTTGCCTCAATCATCGCATCGCCAATCCCATCCAACACCGCTTGCCGAACCGCAGCCCGCATACCGTGGGCCGTCTCAACAGTCAGAGTAGCAGTCATTGTCTTTGCTTCCGGCATCGAATCCTCGACACCCCCGACAAAGGCCGCTCTAACGCCACTACGCAACACCGACATCAGTTGTGCAAACATGGGTTTGCTCCAGGTTCGCCAGAAACCCTCTGGTTGGGCTGTCCCCTCTTTAACCTATTTGTACAGGAAAATTAAAAACCAAAGGAATAGCCTGCGTCAACGGGGGAATTGCACCCCCTGGCTTTTCTGGCCTCCAGTACGCTTTAGTGGAAGCCAACCCTTGGTGTTTCTCTTTTGTACAGGAAAACCTATGCCGCCTTGGGCTGTAGGTCCGAATTGGTACGGCGCAGATCAATGAGAAACTGTGCCGCCCACAACACCGTCTCCGACCTACAGGGGGTCTGCCTCACCCACATCACAAACAACTTATGCAACCTGTGGGTGTGGTCCAACACTGCCTTGGGTGTAGTGGTGACCGGGTGGAAGTGACTACGCCTCTGCTTGAAGTGAACCGCCATTGTTCTCTCCTTCGTTTGTGCCCCGCACCTACTCTTTGTACAGGAAAAGATAAATTAAAAAGAAAAAAGCAGACCCCCACATGATTGTAGTTCATGTGGGGGTCTGCACACCACGTTGGAGAGTTATACACTAACCTGCCCCCTCCTCCGATTGACTTGAACTACCTCGAAGTGTCCCCTCTTTCGGAGGTCCCAACTTCGGAGGGTCACTAAGTTCTCCAGGTGGGGGTATCGGCACTTGATCTCCTTGCCGACGCTCCCCCCCTCAATGGTGTAGGTTTCATCGCCCACATCGAGGGTAAGGTCTGCCCCCTCTTGGCACCCCTGCTTACGGCTCGCTAGGGGGGCAGGAGGTAGGTAGGGTGCCAATTCCTCCCAGTCGGGGGTGATCAGTTGTCCAGTAAACCGATCAAGCCATGCCTCTTGTGTTAGACTACGATCCACCCATTCGTGGTCCCCTCTTATGGTGGCATAGTAGAGGCACAAGTAGAGGGTGCCTTTGCCTACGTGTTGTGCCACATACCTATTCAGGTGGATGCCTGCCCCCTTCCAGAGTGCCTCAACCTCAAAGGTTGGTATCACCTCCCCCTGAAGGGTAGCCCACACTCGGTTGACCATCCCCCCGTAGTCGGCCCCACACACCACCACCCGCTCTGACAGGTGGTCGATGCTACTCTCCCCACCAACGAGGTAGGGGTTAGGCTCCTTTGTCACCCGATGAGTTTTATTCATCTTCAGAGGGGTCAACATAGTAGCCGACACGATCCTAGATCCACCTTGGTAAGTGGAAAGCCATTCTGCCAACTGTCCAACGGAAACCAACATAGCTCTCTCCTTCGTGTTGCCCCGCCTCTATCATTTGTACAGGAAATGTGATTTATTTCAGTGGCAATTCTATTTCCATTACTGGTTTGTTTTTCGAGTCACAAATCAACAATATGGGTGGATTGCCATTTGGGTATTCATACATAACAACACTATAACCAGTTGATGAGTGACCAGTAGAAATCCTTACCCCATTTGCGTCTGGGTTTGCCATCTCCAGGTGGGTGGTTTCAATCATTATATTTCCCATTGGGCTCTCCTTCGTGTTGCCCCGCCACTTCCATTTGTACAGAAAATAAAAAGTAGAGGTATAGCAATCCAACTGGGGGATCACACCCAGAAGGATAGCATCCAACTGGGGGATCGCACCCAGAAGGACTCCGCTATACCCCTACTTACGAGGGAGGAGATAGAATGAATGACTACGCCGCAGCCCGCATGAGTTGTTCCCGCAAGACCTTGACATACCTCTTATTCCACTCAACTGGCTTGCTGCCGAAGCGGTCAACTGCATTCCTACCAATGGTGCGATTCGCCACACCCTTGCCA
>Ga0315284_10010341_pt1 | contig 13296 bp, 12 predicted proteins | sample YL17G09_16_MG_FD_203696 | JGI IMG/M metagenome (GOLD analysis project Ga0315284, IMG submission 203696) | Sediment microbial communities from Yellowstone Lake, YNP, Wyoming, USA - YL17G09_16 | ecosystem: Environmental > Aquatic > Freshwater > Lake > Sediment | place: USA: Wyoming | collected...
CTCAAACAAATCCTAAGTGGCCTTTTCGTAAGGAGCAGTTATGATACGAGTGGCAATAATAGGGGCGAGCGGATATACGGGAGCCGAATCGATTGAGATATTGCTGCGGCACCGGGAGGCCAAGCTTACTTACTTGAGTGCCTTGCCTGAGGAATGCGGGCTGGTCAGCGATATGTTCGGGCGATTCAAAGGGCGATGTGAAATGGCCGTCGAGCCATTGGATTTGAATAAGCTGGCGGAGCTGGCGGATGTCGCTTTGTGCTGCCTGCCGCATAAGGTGTCGATGGGCTTTGTCCCACAGATGCTCAAGGCGGGATTAAAGGTGGTTGATTTCAGCGCGGACTATCGGCTCAAAGACGTGGCCGTATATGAAAAGTTCTACGGCGTCAAGCACACCGACCCGGCCAATCTGGCGAAGGCGGCGTTCGGCCTGCCGGAGCTGTTCCGCAAAGAAATCAAAGGCGCAAAACTGGTCGCCAATCCGGGCTGTTTCCCGACGGGTGCGTCGCTGGCGATTGCGCCATTGTTGAAGGAGGGACTGGTTGAACCCGACGTTATTGTCAACGCCGTGACGGGCATATCCGGCGCGGGCAAAAACCCATCAGCCAAGTTCCATTTTCCGAATATGAACGAAAACATCTTCGCATACGGTATCGGCACGCATCGCCATATGCCCGAGATTGAGCAGATTATGACCGACGTGGCGGGCAAGCCGGTGACGGTGCTGTTCCAGCCGCACGCAGGGCCTTTCGATTACGGAATTCTCTCAACTGTGTATTGTAAGCCCAAGGGCAAAGTTGCGAGCGAGCAGTTGGCCAAACTATATAAGGATTTTTATGCCGGCGAGCCGTTTGTGCAGGTTTGTGCGGGCAGCCCCAACGTCAAGGACGTCGCCGGGACCAATTACTGCCACGTCTTTGCGGCCGTGGTTAAAGGCACAATCGTGTGTTTCTCGGCCATCGACAATCTCATCAAGGGCGCATCGGGCCAGGCGATTCAGAATATGAATATCATCTTCGGCCTTGACGAAACAATAGGCCTTAAATAGGGTGGCAAATGGCCGGAGTGGTTTTGAAAGTTGCGACGTGTCAGTTTGCGGTTAGCGCTTCGATAACGCGCAACGCACAGCAAATATGTAATCAATTACGTGCAGCCAAAAGTGCCGGGGCGGATATTGTGCATTTTCCCGAATGTGCGCTGGCCGGCTACATCGGGTTCGATTTTCCAAATTTCGACGGGTTTGACTGGGAACTTCTCCAAAAAGAGACGCTCAAGATAGCGGCCATGGCGGGCAAGTTGAAATTGTGGGTTGTATTGGGCAGCGTGCATCTGTTGACCAGTCCTGATAAACCATATAACTGCCTTTATCTAATAAGCCCCGACGGGGAAATAGTTGACCGATATGACAAACGGTTTTGCACGGGAGGGGAACTGCGGCGATTTACGCCGGGCAACCGGTTTGTCATATTCACAATCAATGGCGTCAAATGCTCGCTGCTGATTTGTTTCGATTTGCGGTTCCCGGAATTATACAGGGCGTTGTATAAGCAGGGGGTCAACTGCGTATTCCAGTCGTTTTATAACGCCCGACAAAAAGGCCCAAGCGTCCACACGCATATTATGCGACAGACGATGCAGTGCCACGCGGCGACGAACCATTTTTGGGTGAGTATGTCGAACGCATCGGGCTATTACTCGTCGTACCCATCGTGTTTCATCCAGCCGGACGGCGTGATTGTTAAACAATTGAAACAAAACAAGCCGGGCATTATGGTCAACACGGTTGATTTGAATGAGAAATTTTACGACCCTATGGCCGGTTTTCGTGAGATTGCAATCAAAGGCAAACTTACTAACGGATAAGGTAAACAGCAAGATAATATAAGAGAGGTGTAAATGATGAGTGCGAACAGCACGGTAACGGCGCCGAAGGGTTTTTTGGCGGGGGGGGTGAAATGCGGGATAAAAAAATCGGGTAAACACGATTTGGGGCTGATTGTTTGTCCGGCGGGAGCCAATGCGGCGGCGGTGTTCACGACGAACAAAATTACATCAGCGGCCGTGCAGATTAGTAAAAAGCACGTCAAAAGCGATACGATTTACGCGGTGGTTGTCAATTCCGGTAACGCAAATGCTTGCACGGGCCAAAAGGGAATCAATAACGCGGTGAAAATGTGTTCCGAGACGGCCGGCCACATTGTGGTTGACCCGCACGAAGTTCTTGTTGCCTCGACGGGAATCATCGGTGAGCAACTGCCGATTGAAAGAGCGATTGCCGGTATCGCGGATGCGGTAGGGGGGCTTTCGGATTCGGCCTCAGCGGGGATGAATTTCACAAGGGCGATAATGACAACCGATATGAAGGCGAAGACGGCCTGTCGGCGAATCGGGATATTGGGGAAGAAAGTTACCATTGCGGGGACGGTCAAAGGGGCGGGGATGATTGGGCCGAATATGGCGACTACGCTGTGTTTCATTACAACCGACATTGCGATTACCAAGCCACTATTGGCAAAGGCCCTCAAAAATGCGATTGGCGATTCGCTGAATAAATTAACCGTGGATGGTCATCAGAGCACTAACGATACCGCCATAATTCTTGCTTCGGGTCTGGCAGGCAATTCGCCGATTATGCGGCAGGACGCCAATTATAAAAAATTCAACAATACTCTTGTTGATTTGTGTCAGGATTTGGCGAAGCAGATGGCCCTTGATGCCGAAGGTGCGACGCGGATGTTCAAGGTGGTTGTCAAAGGCGCGGCAAGCCAGGCGGACGCGGCAAAGGCGGCAAGGGTGGTAGCCAATTATGACTTAGTCAAGTGCGCGGTGAATGGCGGCGACCCGAACTGGGGAAGAATCATCTGCGCGGTCGGCTCATCCGGCGTGAAACTCAATCCGTGGAAGATATCCTGCAAACTCGATGATTTAGCGGTGTTCAAGAACGGTGCGCCGACGAATTTCGACCGCAAAAAGGCAAGCGGGATTGTCTCGCAGACCAGCCATACAATAACGGTTGACTTAGGTGTTGGCAAATACAGCGATTTCTGTATCGGCTGCGATTTGAGCAAAGGCTACGTTACAATCAACGCGGAGTATCACACCTAAGATACCGCCATTTGATGAATACAAAAGCAAGGATTGCGCCGAGGAGGTCTGAGATGAGGTCGAGGGCGGTGTTGACATAGCCGCCGACGCCGGATTGAGGGAGAGTTGCAGCGACCAGGGCCTCGATGATTTCGTTGAAGGCGCCGACTCCCAGACCGGCCATTATGACCACGACTGATAATGCGACATAGCCCGGAAGATTCTCCCTGAGTAGAGGCCGAAGCAGGTCGAACATCGTCAGTGTGGCCGCGGCGAATCCAAATATATGAACGACCTGGTCGTATCGCAAGATTGGATACGTTTGCGAAAGCCGAATCAGGATTATATCGTAGAGGCGGATACCGTTTATGTAAACCCCGCCTCCCGCCATATGCAAAAGCGACCAGATTGTCAGGCCCACCAATGTCGCATAGGAATAGCGGACCCGGAAAAATGACACACATACAAGTGCCAGGCATACGATTATGACGCCGACGTAAATCACGAACTCGTAGTTTTGGCGCAGGAGAAAGGCCGTGCCGAAGGCGAGCAGCAGGCAGATGTTAATGATGAGTAAAACGATATGCCCGGGTTTGATTTTATCGCTGGTCAGTAACATCACTCGGACCTTTTGAAGGTGAATAATTCATCGTCTTTGGGCCTGTTTCGTTTGGCCTGCCAGGTCCTGATAAGCTGAATCGGCTTTATATATATAAAGGCCAGTAGCAATACCGCCAGCGACATCACGATGGGATAAAGCGCGGGGTTTTTCGACACGATTGACGGGAAGAGTATAGTTGCGGTAATCAGGCCGATAATTGCGCCGCCGAGATGAGCGTCGTGGCCGATGTTGCCTCTTTGTTTGCGTATGCCGTAGTATGAATAGAGCATAAAGCCGACGGCGTATATGTAAGAGGGGATGGGGATGGGTATCAGAAGCATTTGGACGGAGCCGCCGGGAAGCAGAAAGATGCAGGCGAAGATGATCCCGCATACGCCGCCCGATGCCCCCAGCGCGTGGTAATCATCTTTTCGATGAAGCAGAAGCGCAAGGACGTTCCCGCCGACAATGCCGGCAAGATAGATTGCAAGAAAAGTATCTCGCCCAAAGAAGATTTCAACATCGCTGCCGAAGGAGTACAAGCTGAACATATTAAAAATCAGGTGCACCCAGTCGGCGTGCAAGGCGCCGCTTGTAAGGAGGCGGTAATACTGCTTGTCTTCCAGGATTGCGTGATTATAGAAAAGGTATCGATTTAGAAACGACGGGTTTGTGAACCCTCTGTATGAAAAATATGCCGTCACGGCGATGATGGCTATGTTCGTTATTGCCAGCGGTCCGTTCATTCCTCTGTGACTCCCTGTAAAAAAGGTTTCGGCTTACCCGCGAATTGTAACGCGGCGGATGACTATGGTCAATGCCGGGCACATTGACTTATAAGCTCGGTGATTGTATTATCGAGGTGGTCTGACACCGATAAGCGGTGTTGTTTATCAATAGTTCTGGAAGGTAATTTGGTAAGAAGAATAGACCGAAAGGCGAAGGCGTTTGCGATTGCCTCGGCCAAGCTGGCCAGCGAGCGGCACTGCACCGACGTCGTCATTCTCGACCTGCGAAAGGTAGCGGAGATGACGGACTACTTCGTTATTCTCACCGGCACAAGCGACAGGCAGATGCGCAGCGTCGCCGACGAGATAACCGACATCGCCAAACAGCAGGGATCGTCGCTTTTCGGCAGGGCCGGCTACGAGCAGGGCCGCTGGGTATTGCTCGATTTTATCGACGTCGTAGTCCACATCTTTGACGCCAAGTCACGCGAGTATTATGACCTGGAGCTTCTCTGGGGCGACGCTAAAAAATTGAAAATTGATTAGTGATGATTTTTCACTCACGCAATGAAATCAACTCTCGATATTCTTGAACAGAGAATAAGCCACGTAATGGCCGAAGCGGCAGGGCAGGCAAACTGCACCGCCCTTGTCAAACCCGCGACGGACCCGAAGTTTGGCGATTACCAGGTCAATGGTGTAATGGCACTCGCCAAGCAGCTTAAAACAAATCCCCACAAATTGGCTGAGCAAATCGTCGCAAAACTGGACATAAGCGACATCTGCGAACCTCCTGAAATAGCAGGTCCCGGCTTTATTAACTTGCGACTAAAACCGGACTTTGTTGCCGCGAATCTCTTGCAGGTAAGTAAAGACCCCGACCGGCTCGGTATAGAAAAGGAGCCGAAGCCGAAGACAATCGTCGTTGATTTCTCCGGCCCCAACATCGCAAAGCAAATGCACGTAGGGCACTTGCGAAGCACAATCATCGGCGACTGTATCTGCCGACTCCTCGAATTCGAGGGCCACAAAGTCATTCGCCAAAATCACATCGGCGACTGGGGTCTTCCGATGGGTATGCTTATCGCAATAGAGCAGGAATTGAAAGAAAAGGGTGATGTAAGAAAGGTGACTTTTACAACCGAGGCGGTAGCACCAGATGGGAGGATAATGCCCCCTTCTGAATCTTTCGATTTCGTCTCAATTTCTAAGATTGAAAAAAATTACAAGGATGCAAGTAAGCGATTTGAGACAGACCCACAATTTGCTGAGAGGGCCAAAAAATTCACATTCGCTCTTCAAAACAACAATGCTGAAGCAAAGTGGTATTGGCAAACATTATGTCTCCATACTATGTCAGATTGTTATGATTTGTATAAAAAATTAAGTGTTGGTCTGACCGAATGGGACGTTCGAGGTGAGAGTTTTTATAAGGATATGCTGGCGGATGTTGTAGGGGAGTTGAAGAGCAAGGGCTTGGCGGTGGAGTCGGAAGGGGCGGTGTGTGTTTTTCCTGTGGATTCGACAGGCTCACCACAGGCGGGGTTCAAGGATAAGGAAGGGAAGCCGCTGCCGGTGATTGTGCAAAAGAGCGATGGGGCGTATTTGTATGCGACGACGGATTTGGCGGCGATTCGATACAGGGTAGGGGAGTTAAAAGCCAATCGGATTATTTATGTTACTGATGCCCGGCAGGGTTTGCACTTTGAAATGGTATTTGCGGTAGCTCGAATGGCTGGTTGGGTAAAGCCCCAAACCGAACTGGTTCACGTTACGTTTGGTTCGGTGCTTGGGGTGGATGGCAAGCCGTTGAAGACGCGTTCGGGCGAAAATGTGAAACTTAAGGAATTACTTGATGAGGCGGTCGAACGTGCGAGGAAGGTCGTAGAAGAGAAGAACCCCGAGTTGTCCAAACAAGAAAAGGACAAGATTGCAAACGCCGTGGGAATCGGGGCGGTAAAATACGCTGATTATTCGAATAACCGCACAAGCGACTATATCTTCAGCTTTGACAAGATGTTAGCGATGGAGGGCAACACCGCTCCTTATATGCAATACGCATACGCTCGGATAAGGTCGATTGAGCGTAAGGCACAGACCAGAAACGTTGATATTGAGACCGAGCTTGCCGGAATAAAAACACTGAACATCAACGAGCCGAGCGAGTTGGATTTGGCCAAACATCTGATGCGATATGGCGAGGCGGTGCAGTCGGCGGTCGGTGATTACAGGCCAAACTATCTGACGGCTTATCTTTATGACCTCGCGCAGAAGTTCAGCGGCTTTTATACCAATTGCCCTGTTCTCGATGCGTCGCCTGATAAGCGTCCGACACGGCTTTTGCTTTGCGATTTGACTGCGCGCACAATCGAACACGGCCTGCATAACTTGTTAGGCATTGAAGTCATTGAGCAGATGTAGCAGGGGGATGCAATGAAGATTGTCACCAAAGATTTTAACGTAAGCACGAGGAATCGTTGTGAATTTGTAGATATCACAAGTCAGGTCGCGTCGTTTGTGAGTAAAGCCGGCATCAAAGAGGGCGATGCGACGGTGTATTGTCCCCATACCACGGCTGGCATTACCGTAAACGAAAACGCCGACCGCTCGGTTGTGCACGATATACTTTTGACACTGGAAGAGCTGGTTCCCCATCTTCGTGCGGGGTATCGGCACGACGAGGGCAATTCCGACGCACACTGCAAAAGTTCGATAGTCGGGTGCAGCAAGCAGTTTGTGATTAGGGATGGCCAATTGGTACTGGGGACCTGGCAGGGGATTTTCTTCTGCGAGTTTGACGGGCCGCGGAGCAGGACTTTTATTGTTCAGGTTCGTGGGGAGTAACGCTTTGGAAAACACGGATTCGACAAGCTCACCGCAGGCCGGTCAAAAAGGCGGGTTTCGCAACATAATTATCCTCAGCATCGTCAGTTTCCTAAATGACGTCAGCAGCGAGATGATAATGCCGATTCTGCCGATGTTTCTGCAATCGTTGAATGCTACGGGGCCGATTATCGGTCTTGTCGGCGGTTTGCGGGAGAGCGTTTCCAGTATTCTGAAGGTGTTGTGCGGCTACTGGTCCGACAAGACCGGCAAACGAAAAATTTTCGTTTACGCCGGCTATGCCACTTCGTCGGTCTTCAAGCTTTTTCTTGGTTTTTCCAAAACCCCCGCCAGTGCGGTCGTTTTCAGCAGTATGGAGCGCGTCGGCAAGGGGCTGCGAACCGCCGCACGCGACGCCATAATAGCAGAGTCAGTCGCCACTACACAGCGGGGAAAGGGTTTTGGGATGCACCGTGGTCTTGAAACCATAGGTGCGATTCTCGGGGCGGTGCTCTCGTTTGTTTTCCTGCAGTTTGCCGGGCTGACTTTTAGAAACATTATACTTATCGCGGCGGTGGCGGGGCTGGCGTCACTTATCCCTCTTCGTTTTGTCAGAGAACCCGAAGAGCACCGGCAGAACGCAAAACTGAAATTCAGTCTGGCGATTTTGCCCAGGCCCCTGAAGCTGTTCATCCTGGTCGCCGCGATTTTTGCGGTTGGGAATTTCAGTTATATGTTTTTTATTATGAGAGCGCAGCATTTGTTTACCGGCAAGGCATCGGTTACCGCCCCCATTCTTTTGTATGTGCTGTTCAACATTTTTTACAGCGGCCTGGCCATACCGCTTGGCTCCATTTCAGACAGAATAGGGCGGCAGGCAGTCATTATTTTCGGCTTCGCAATGTTTGCAGTTGTGTCGCTTGGTTTTGCGATATTTAATTCGCTGCCGTTGTATATTATTTTGTTTGCACTTTATGGCGTAGTGTTCGCGGCCGTGGACGGAACGGAACGTGCGTTTGTGTCTGACCTGGCGGGTGCCGAGTCGAGGGCGACCGCTTTGGGGACTTATCATACAATAACGGGTCTGGCTGCTTTGCCTGCGAGTCTGGCGGCGGGATTTCTCTGGGAACACGTCTCGCCCGTTGCGACCTTCGTTTTCGGTGGCACAACGGCCCTTGTGGCCGTTGCTGTCTTTCTTGTTTTCCGTAAGAGTTTTGCCGGGTTTAAGCCCGCCTCAGCCCCATAAATCGCGGTGTGCGCAAAAATAAGGCGAGGAGGTGGGACCGGCTGGGGGGGAAACCGGAGTGCCACGCTGCCTCGCCGAGGTTCGTGAACTGCTCTATGCAGTATTATCGCTGTTTAATTTGCGGCAAAAAGTGAAATCTAACCCGCCCCATAATAACTGTCAAACAAAAATGTAACACAGCCCGCGATTTTCCTAAAGGGGCTTGTTTACACCAATCTGCCCAAACTCTATAGTATATATGGCCCTGCCTGAAAATGCAAGCGAAAAACGTCCGATTCCCGACCTTTTTTGGCAGGTCAAAACCCGTGTTCGAATCTGCCAAATGCGCTTGAAACCGTGACGTTGTTGGCTTAGATTATTCACTATAGGGTGGGCTTTGCTCACTAAGTATATTCGAAAAAGTGCCCCTTGTTGTTTTTTATGGTAAAGATAGCTGAACGTATTGAGCGTGTTAAAGAAACCATCGCCTCGGTCTGCGCACGCGCGGGAAGGGACCCCGCCGAAGTCAAGCTCGTCGTCGTTACAAAATCCGCCACGCTGCCGGCAATCGAGGAGGTTATACGCCTGGGCTGTCTCGACCTCGGCGAAAACAGGGTCCAGCAGCTAAAGAAAGTCTGCGTTCAGATAGATGAGTTTCTTCAGCGAAGCGCCGGTGAATCGGCGACGCCTCCAAAGGTCCGCTGGCATATGATTGGTCATCTGCAGCGCAACAAAGTAAGGCAGGTGCTGCCTCTCATCTCGCTGATACATTCCATTGACACGCTTCGGCTGGCTGAGGAAATCAACGCCGCTGCAGCCAAGCTGAACGTCTCTTCCTGCGTCCTGCTGCAGGTCAACACCTCTCAAGAGCCGCAGAAGTATGGTGTTTCCGTCGGTGCGGCCCCGCATCTGGCCGAGCAGATTGAAACCCTGCCCAATTTGAAACTTGTGGGGCTGATGACAATGGCGCCTCTGACCCATAACAAAGATATGATTCGAGAATGCTTTGTTCGGGCCAGGGAGCTGTTTGTTGAAATGCGCGGCGAGAAGATTGTCGGGCGGCACTTTACCGAGTTGAGTATGGGTATGAGCTCGGATTATGAAATAGCCGTAGAGGAGGGAGCTACAATTCTTCGCATAGGTTCGGCGATTTTCTCCGGCTGATTGGCTTGTTGGCAGAAGGGCTTGCTGAAATCCGGCCGGACAATATCCTGTCTCGCTGACACTGCCGATTTTCTCGGACCGTTATCGGCCTGATACATAATCTTCATTGGATAGAGGGGAAAGCCGCAAAAAATGCCGACGAAGACCGTTTGCGGCCGATAATGCAAGTAGGTGCAAAAAACAAAAAAACAGGCAAAGTGCCGTGATGAACATACCGAAGTTAGGTTTGCAGTTCCGAATGATATAAGTTTGAGCAAGGCATCGTTTGCCTAATTGCTCTTTGGTTGACCTTTAGGGGCTGTAGACTAAAAAGGGGATAAACAAATGGTCAAGACTGAGCTGCTGAGTGCCATCGAGCTGCAAAAGAGCTTTACTGATGTTCTGTACCTGAGCAACCAGAAGCAAATGCCGGCTGAAATAAAGCGGCTGCTTAAGGAGAGAAACCTCTCCCATCGGATTCTTCGCATCGATAAGTTCGCCGAGATAAGAGATAAGCTCGGCCTGGTGGGAACGGTCATTGTGGATGCCCAGGACTCCGACTCCGCTCAGCAGCAAAAGATGGCGCGGATAATTGAAACGCTGGAGATGGAAAATATCGGCGTCATCCTTATTACCGACCGCGTCAAAGTCCCTGTCAAGAGCTTCTCTTTGGCGCCTGTCAAAAGCAGCTTCACTATGAGTGGCACAACCGAAGCGGTGTCGGTGGATGAGCTTTGGACCAGGGTGAGCGTCAATCTTGCCTACCGCAAGAAAAGCGATGGCATGGCGGTCAAGCCGGCCATCCCCCCAAAGCAGATACAGACGATTTACAAAAACAGGCTCGCCGAGCAGCTAAGTATGACCGGTGCGCTGGTTGATAACCTGACCGAGCAGCTTCGGCTGGCCGGTCTGGTGCAGCAGGACTTCCTGCCCACACAACTGCCCCATACCGACAGGATAAAGTGGGCGACCGTGTTTTTGCCCGCCGAGTGGGTCTCCGGCGACATATACAACGTCGTCCGTATCGACGAAAAGCACATCGGTTTCTATGTCGCCGACGTCGTCGGCCACGGTATGCCTGCGGCGCTATTGACCATTTTCCTCAAGCAGGCGCTGGTTATGCGAGCTACCGTCGATAATACTTATCATATTTTTTCACCTGCGGAAGTGATGAGGAATCTCAACAGACGAATGGCGACGCAGAAACTGTCCGGCTATCAGTTCGCAACCTGCTGTTATTGCCTGTTGAATATAGAAACGCTCGAGCTTACATACGCCAGGGCCGGTCATCCCTATCCGGTCTTTGTCAGACCCACGGAACAACCCAAACAATTAGAGGTTCGTGGGTCACTGTTAGGCGTCTTCAAGGATGCCGATTACGCCGAGGACAAGATTCAGCTTCAGCCGGGCGACAAGGTATTGCTTTACTCCGATGGCGCCGAGCCGTTCATCGGCAGCTTTGACGATTTGACCGGTTTTCATTTCGCCGAGGGATTCTGCGAGATTAAAGATCTGCCCATTGTCGAGATGATGGACAGATTTAACACACTGGCGCAGAATCAGAACATTGACCCGGCGGAGGTCGATGATATTACCACAATCGGCTTCGAAGTCCTTAAGTAATCCCTGCGTCCAGGACCGTGACAAAGCTGATTAATTAAAGACCAGCCGTATCTATTCGCTGCGTCAATATCCTCGTGCACATACCCCCTTCGAATCTCTGCGACTTATCGCAATCAGGCCACAACCGAATTGTTATCGGCCTTGCAACCGCATGTTGCACCCCTATGGCGGGGGACCGTCTGGGCCGGCTTTTTGCTTAACCCTGTCGCTCTCTGTGCCGATAGGTGGATGGAACTCGCTAAAGCCAGCGTTTTGGTGTTTAGGAGAAGCACGATGGGTTTTCAAAACTGGTCGGATGACATCATCCTTGTTGACCTGCCGCGCGAGCCGCGGATGAGGAGTGAGCTTAAGACTCTTATTGAAATCGTCCGCGACCGCGGCGACTGCGATGTCGTGGTGGATTTTACCAGCGTGGACATAATGACCTCTACGAGCATATCCGGGCTGCTTCGGCTGCGAAAACTGCTGGCTGACTGCGGGCATCGGCTCATTTTTTGCAACGTCCCTGCTGCAACGAGAGGCGTCTTTAGCGTGGTCGGCCTGGATGAGATTTTTGAGTTTGCTGACGATAAATTTGCCGCGTTGGCGACTCTTCAATCAGCAACTGATAATAAACAAAAGGTTTGATTTAACGGGGCCGGCGTCGACGTCGCCATGCTTCATTGATGGGCCTTGATTCGTCCGATAAGGTTTTTTTGACCGCAGGCAAGGAATGGATCTGATAACAGGGGTGTGTCATAAATGGTGCAGTGGTCAGTCGGTTTTTGGCGAGACCTGTTTTATTCGATATACTTTATACGATGAGCGTTATGCTCTTACCAGACATTATGCGAGAGAGGGATAATTCCGTTCTGAGATTGGGCTTATACCTATTCGGGGACCACAACATTACGGGCGGGCGTTCTGGTAGTAGTGTATAAGCAGAGGTGTGGAGATGAAAACTGTTCAAGAAAGCTCCGTTACGCCGAAACTGAAAACAACCCATCTTTTTGGTGAGTTTTTGGTTTCAAAGGCCCTGCTTACGCGACTCCAGTTGAGCAAAGCGCTGGATGAGCAGCGCAGGTACGGCGGACGCCTTGGCGAGGCGCTGGTCCGCCTGAGTATGATGACCGAAGAGCAGGTTACCCAGGCCCTCGCTGAGCACCTCTCAATGGAGTATTTCCACTTTGATGACATATCCAAAATCAACCTCAACGCCGCCAGAATACTCGACGAGAGTATTGCAAAACGCTTCTGTCTCGTGGCCGTCGGCGAAGTGGACAATAGGGTCATCGTCGCAATGGCTGACCCGCTCAATGTTATCGCAATAGATACAATAACACTCAAAATAAAGCGGCCTATCAAGGTCGTCATCGGTTCAGCCCCGGAGATTCGCAGGACCATTGAAATAATCTACCACGGCTCTGACGTGGAGGAGCAGCGCCTTATAGAGCTCGTTCAACACGAGGTTAACAGGCAGGACCAGGACGAAGACGAGAAAGTCGAATCCATTCTCGAGGACGCTGCGGACGGCGACACCAGCAGCGAAGCGGCGGCAACCAAGGCGCCGGTCATTCGCTTCGTTGATTTGCTGCTCAGCCAGGCGGTCAAAAGCAGGGCCAGCGACGTGCATATCGAGCCGCAGGAGAAATCGATGATGATTCGTATGCGTATTGATGGTATGTTGCGGGAGATGGTGCCGCCGGCCAGAAGTATGCAGGGCGCCGTCATTGCCAGAATCAAGATACTATCGAATCTTGATATTGCAGAGCGCCGGCTGCCCCAGGACGGCCGACTCAAGATAAGGGCCTCCAACAGAGATATCGACGTCCGCGTCTCTACGCTTCCGACCATATACGGCGAAAAAGTGGTTATGCGTATTCTCGATGCCTCGGCGGCGACTCATAATCTCGATAAGCTCGGAATCGAACCCAACCTGTTCGCCGTGCTCAAAAATGCCCTCTCCCAGCCACACGGGATTATGATTGTCACGGGGCCCACGGGAAGCGGCAAAAGCACCACACTTTACGCCTGCCTCAACTTTGTCAAGGACCCGACTCTGAACATAACCACTGTTGAGGACCCGGTCG
>Ga0315284_10010342_pt1 | contig 13295 bp, 17 predicted proteins | sample YL17G09_16_MG_FD_203696 | JGI IMG/M metagenome (GOLD analysis project Ga0315284, IMG submission 203696) | Sediment microbial communities from Yellowstone Lake, YNP, Wyoming, USA - YL17G09_16 | ecosystem: Environmental > Aquatic > Freshwater > Lake > Sediment | place: USA: Wyoming | collected...
CATATGTACTAATTTTGGCAATTCATATGGTTGTCTTGTTCGTCTCGGAACTCCTGTTGTATCTAAAACTTCATGAGTCCAATCTAAATGTTGACCAGGCGCTTTTGAAACATCTTCTAATGCTATTTTAATTCTATCGTCTAAACTCAATTCTTTACCAATTTGTTCTTTTGCCTGTTCAATATGATTTAAATATAAATGTGTGTCTCCTAAATTACCAATCAATTCATCTGGGACCATATTAACTTCCTTAGCAATAATTTCTAACAAAAGAGCATAAGACGCTATGTTAAATGGCAAGCCTAAGAATGTATCAATACTTCTTTGGTTCCACATTAGAGAGATTGCTCTAGTCGGAATTCCATTATGATCTAAAGCGCCTTCTTGAGTTCCGTTTCCAGCCCACATTAGCATACCTCCGTTTTTTCCTGAATCATTAAATAGTTTCACCCTTTCTTCTAAACTCAGCTCTCTTGTATAAATTTGAAAACCGTAATGACAAGGTGGTAGTGCCATTTGATCTATTTCTGCAACATTCCAAGCAGAAACCATTAAACGTCTTGAGTCGGGATTTTCCTTAATGTCTTTTATTAAATTTGCTACTTGGTCAATCTCAGGATATTTAACAATAATCTTGCGAACCATTCCTCCATGTAAACTTTCAGACCCATTAATGATTAAGCTGTTTTTTTCATCTAAATAAGATGTAGGAATCCATGCTTTAGATTTCCATCGTCTCCATTGAGCTCCATAAATCGGCCCCAACTCTCCATGTTCTTTAATGTATCTCTCTCCTCTTTTGCCATCATTTTTTGAGAGTTTCATATATTTTATAAAATCTTCTTTTGTCATTGGGTCATAATAATCAGGCTGTACATCAACAGCTGGCGGACACTCAGGAGGGACAAAGTTTTTTAAATAGAATTTATATGCATCACCATCCCAAATATGACAATCATTGTCTAGGAGATATGAAATGTTTGTATCTCCTCTTAAGAACCACAACAATTCTGTAACAACACCTTTAAAATACATTTTCTTTGTTGTGAGTAACGGAAAACCTTCAGACATTTTATGTCTGATTTGTCTACCAAATACAGATATTGTTCCTGTACCTGTGCGATCCGATTTTTTTACTCCATTATCTAAAATATCCTGGAGGAGAGATTGATATTGTTTGTCGATGCTGTTCATTTCTTTAAATACATTTTTATAAATCTTGAAATTAATCCTGGCGTCATAGAATATGATTTTTTATATGGTCCGCCATATTGATAGCTCCAATCTTTCTCAAACACCACTTTTTTATCTTTCCATATTTTTAAAGTCTTGCATTCATAATAATCACCTTTAGCGTGAAAATTCCAAGCCCAAGACGTATCTCCGTCTACGACAATGCTTCTAAATTTCTTTCTCATTTTATTTGTCTATTCCGTTTATTGAAAGGAAGTTATTTAATTCTTCAAGTTGCTTACCCCCAAGACTTAAAATTTGATTGTTTGGGCCGATAGCCTTATCAAACTTAAGCACACCTGTCATTTGGTCAAAACTAATCAGAACAACAAATCTTGTTGTGTGGCTTTGAGCATTTGATATAAAGTCGTACACAGAAAGGGCTATAGTTCCAACTTTTTTTATCTTATTTAGATAGCTAGACAAGTCAACCAATATAGTTTTTGCTGTATCTTTTATTTCTTCTTCGCTAGAAATTACTTTAACAACAAGAGAACCGTCATAATTTTCTAGGTGTCCAAAAGCTGCGGCAACATCTTTTAACTTTAATGACCCATCGTCTTTTACAACAACCTCTTCAAGTCCTAGATTTTTTGAAAGCTTCTTTCTAAGTTCTGCTTTCATTCTTTCTTTTTCACTTTCAGAAATGTCAACATCTTTTGCGTAAGAGGTCCAATTGTTTTTTGGCGGTTTCATTCCACCTGTCTCTAAATCTCTACTTTCAGAAACAACCACACCATTCTCAAGAATTTTTCTCTCAGTTTTTAAATCTCTGTTGTTAGCTTTATCAGTAGTAAACTTATCGCCATATCTAGCCTTTAATTTAGCTATGTTGGTATCATAAACATCTTCTATGTTTATACCTAACAATCTACATAGATTAAATAGATAGAATTGGATGTCGCCAATCTCCTCAGAGATGTTGGCTATATCAAGCTCTTTCTTATAGTAAATGTGTTTTTTAAATGCGTCTAACAATTCACCAGATTCAGTAACTGCTCCGATGGCGCAATGCAATAGGTCTATTGTTTTATTGTCTACGTTTATTCCTAATTCTTCAGAAGGAGTTAGGGTCTTAGATGATTGGTTTGTATATTCTGTATTATCCATGTTAAAGTTTTAACAAATATAATAAAAATACACAATTACTCCAAGTTGAAAATCTTCATATATTCGCCAAAAAGAATAGTCTCATTGTTAATATTGTTAATAACTTTTAGTTTATCATCAATCTTTGTGATATTATTTTTGATGTAGTTAGCTTTTTCGTATTCATCTTCAGATGCCAAGCTTATCATCTTATTTGACAATTTATCTTTAACTGTATTTATTTCTGACTTTATAAAATCTAATGATATGGTTTGCTGTTCTGTTGAGGTCAATTCTTTTTTGATCGCCTTGGACCTTTCTATCATTTCGTTAAAATAATTATTCAGATTAACTTGAATGGTTATATTATTTTCTGGGTTTACATTCTTTTTAACCTCAACAAAATTATAAATATATTCATTCGTCTTATATCCTTTTTGTCCAATTTCTGTCATAAAATGTTTTATCATTTTAAACTTTCCATTATAAAGTATATTAACTTCTTTTACAAAGTCGCTATATTTTTTAACACTTTGGAATGCTAATACATTTGGGATTTCAGAATCTATTCTAACAAAATCTGATTTAGATATTTTTAAAAAATTTCTAAAGTGATTATTTTCTGAATTATGAAAATCACCATTCAAATCTAACACACAATCATTGTCGTTAATAAAATGACATTCTAAGAATAGATAAAAATATAGATTAATTTTTTCTCCTACTTCAGGTACTTTGTACTTAGGCGGGTTAACTGGTTTTTGAAACTCGTTAAACACTGGTGTTGGGTAGTTATATGTAGACGTGTGAAAAACTTCTGGGAAAAGTTTTCTACTTTCCATATCATGTTTGTGCATTTCTTCCATTTCATGAGTTACTTTTAACTCTAAAGATTTGCTATATTTCAAACCCCTGTCTTCTAGTTTGGTTATGATCTCATCTGAATTTTTAAGCACAGATATGGCCTCGTTTGATTCAAACGAACAAAATTCTATTTCAACAAAATTATTATTTTGCAAGAAAGATTTAATCTTCTTGTAATTTTCATCAGATATGATAGTTTCATCTATGTAATCTAATCCTCTAGATGTTATAAAAATGATACTCTTCCCATTTTTATTGTATGGGTTTGTTATCAAACAAAAGTCAAATTTACTGTCAAAACTCATTTTAATTGCTTATTTATAAATAGTATCTAAATATAACAAACCTGTTTATTAAAAGAAATCAAAAATGGAACATGAATACAAAATAAAAAAAGGAAAGCATTATTTCATGGGTCCAAAACTACAATTAGCAGACTTTCAAATCGCTACATTTGCGATTTTTTTGATTTTTGGCGCATGTCTGAGTAAATGGTTTATATTTGGATCTATAATATCCTACCCTATTTTTCAGTTTTTTATAAATAAAGCACTCTCAAATATGTCCTACAGAGTATTCTTTTTTAACAATTGTGCATATAAATTAACAGAGAATTTTGACCAAATAAATAAGCTTTTTGGGACTTCAGGAGTTTATCATCATTGGAACTCAGCTAGAATAGGCTGGAGATGTATAGATTATGAAAACATAGAATTGTTTGCATATTGCTATATAAATAGCAAGAGGATATATAAAAAAATAGCTACATGTAAAACAGACACAGACATAATCTGCAATATAAAGACTGACAAAAATCAGTATGTTTTTAATGTAAAGTCGGGGGAAAAAATTAATGAAACTTGTTCTGTCCAAAGGTCAAGATTTAAAATATCTGACATATTTATGTACAAGCTGTACCCTTATTTTGGAGGTCAAATACCATCTCCAAAATTTATGAAATTACACTTAGAAAAAATTTAATATGAGCAAATTGACAAACGATAAACTTAGGAGCCACATCAGAGAAATGATGCAAAATGAAATGGAATTAAAAGAATTTGATCTTATAATGCCAAAGAAAAAAGAGTGGAACCAGGAAGCAAAAGAGTTAAGAACAGACTTGGTAAATCTTCTTAAAAATATTGAGGATGATCAATATGAAGAGGGGTTAGAAAAAATCAATGGTGTTATAGGTAAATTACAAGATTGGAAAAATAAAATACAAAAATTTTTATAATGAACACACAAGAAGAATATCCTGACTTCTTTGGAGACGCTCCATTGTATAGTACTGAATGTTTTAAAGAAAACATTCAAATAAGAGATAGTTCTTATGTTGAGATCATAACTTTAGAGATTGTTAACGCAGTAAATATAGAATCTAAAGTAACTATAAACGACTAAAGCTTGTGTGCTAAAAGCTCTGGTCTTGCAACTGATATTCTATTCCAATTATCTTCATTCAGCTTACTAAAATCGCACATATCAGTATATTTTTCTGGATTACAAATTAATAACTTTTCCCACCCAAAAGGACTGATATCGTCTTTGTTTATCTCAAACATAAGATAAGACAAATCAGGCTCGCTAAATAAAATAACAAGCTGAACAAGGTTAAACAAATCTCCTCTCTTAAACTTATCAAAATCACAAAGTTCTATAAATTCTGGTTGATAATTTAAAAGTTCTATCCAATTTAATGTAGATAACATTTCTAAATTGAATAAGTCTAAATTCTCATCTCCTGTCATGCTTAATATTTCCGTTACTTGATAGTTTTTTAGTAGGTCATATTTAAGTCTAAGTATTATTTCCTTTTTGTATTTGTAGGCTTTTATAATATCCATTATCTCAATGAATGAAAATTTAAAACTCTCTATTGGAATGGTTTTTTCAAAATATTCAACCCCTAAACATAATAGTAAATAATTATCTTCATGAGTTGATTTGCTGAAGTCAAAATTAAAATATTTGAACAGTCGGGTGTAATCTGATTTTATAAACCAAAACATTTCTCTTACTTTATAATCATACTTTTTTAGATCAATATATTGGACCAGGTCTAAATTTCTTGAGACAAGCCTTATGGCTTTCATTTTAGATATTCTATTCCATTCTATATAATTGTGGATATAACCATTATCGGCAATTAATCTATCTGGAACAAGTTCATAGTTAATAAAATTGTTGATATGTTTTAATTCTGATTCACTTAATTCATTGTAATAACTACAAAAGTAAGAAGCAATCATTGATTCGCAGATAATATTTAAATCTAAATCGTTCATTCTATTGTTATTCTGTTCATTTTTTAATATATTTTACACATGAATTCCTTAAAGGTATATGATAAAGACAATAGAATTGTGTTTAATAAATATAATAATTTGTATTACATTTATAAATATGAAAAAGGAAAAACAATGACATTTATAATTAGTCCACATAAAGAAAAAACAAAATACCAATCAGTATTTGATTATATTGAAAAAGGCGAAGACTATAAATTAAACTTTTCTTTTACCGTGCATTATATAGAATATGAAATAAACAGAGTAACAAAAGATGGATCTAAAGAGATAGAAAAAGGAAGAATACCTTCTGACTTGCGAAAGAAGGAGTGGTCTAAAAAAACCTTAATAACTTCAGATGGGAGTGTAATTGGGGTGGAAGATTTTAATAAAGACAGAAGCCTTATATTTAAAATAAAAGAAGATTTTATCAACAATTTAATAAACAAATAATATGAAAGAAGCAAAAAAAGAACTAGAGATTGACATAACAAAGATTACTCTAGATGTGTACACTAAAATCGCCTTATGGCATAATACTGATTTCGATTCAAACAGACAAAAGGGTGATGCTCTTAAAGTTGTATCTCATGAAGTGGTTCAAACCATTGTAGATGATATATTTGAGCAGTTGAATGCTCCTACAAGGCTTGAGGTTAAAAGAGGTGAAACTATAGTTGGAAGTGAAGAATCTAAAGATAAAGAGTCTTTTGAAAAAACCGACTCAAAAGACACTTTTAGCAAACTGTTTAACAAAAAGTAAGATATTTATTAACAAGAAAGACAATTAATATGAATTTTTTATTAGGGGCGTGGAGTTGGATTAAAAATCCAAATAACAGAGGGGTAATCCAATTGGTATTTATCGTTGGCCTAGTGGCTATTATTCTAATGCAACATAGTTGTAATGGTGATTTAAAACAACAATTAGCAGAACAAAAAGCTGAATACGAAAGAGCTTCAAATAATGTGGAGGCCCTAAAAGATACTATTAGACAAGGCAAAATAAATGACACGACTTTATTGGCTGAAAAATTAGCTTTAAAATTAACTTTAAAAGAATTGAAAGAGGGTTATTCTGATATGCTGATTGGTTTTGAACAATTTAAAAAACAAAATCCAAAAGTTATTGAGAAAATCACTGTTAATAATTACGAAACAATAAGAGAAGTGCCTGTGTATGCAAAAATGGACTCTTTAGGTAATGGAACAATGTCTTTCTCTGACACAGCTAAATTTGCTGATGGTAATTATAGAAATTTAAAAGGAGTTATTTCTTATAATTCTAAATTATTTAACAAGAAAGATTCTTCTGAAATTAGTTTTGGAAAGTTAGGGGTTTATAACAAAGTAACTTCTGGTCTTGGTAATTTTGTTTTAGACCAAGGCATTAAATTAAAAGTTGGTTTATTTGAGGATCCTAAAACTCATAAGGTTTCAATCGCAGCTACAACTAGCTATCCAGGAATAAAATTCACTCAACTTGAGGGGGCTGATATAATGGATGATAAAGATTCTAAAAAAGCCACTAGGCAATTTAGAAGAACTTGGGGAGTTGGGGTTAGTTTAGGATATGGCGCTACAGTTGATTTAAAGACATCTAAAGTGGTCTTTGGTCCACAGGTGGGTGTTGGATTACATTATACACCAAAATGGTTACAATGGGGGAAATAATATGAAAAAAGACGATAAAATAAAAGGCGGTAAAGCAGATAAATTATCTGTTAAGGATATTGCTAAAAAACACAATGTGAGTGTTGAGTCAATTGAATCTCAGATTGAGATTGGCAAGAAAATTGAAATGGAGCATGTTGATGATATTAAATTAGCTGAAGAAATTTCTATGGATCACCTAGAAGAAATACCTGATTATTATACAAGACTAAAAAAAATGGAAAAAGAAGCTAAAAAAGAATTGAGCACTGAGTCAAAAAGATTTATGGCTCTTGCTGGGATTAAAGAAGGGGATAAAAAATTCTTAAAAAACGAATCTTTCTCAGAATCAAACCAAGAAGAAAATAAAAAAGATGATGATTTAATCATCCATGAGTTTGAGCAAATTAATGTAGAACCTGGCAAAGATGATGATCAGGTTTACAAAATTAAAATGCCAAAAAAAGATTAACTATAATCTTCTTTGTTTGCTGGGATTGCGTTGGTTGTTTTAGAATTTAAAACCTCATTATTAGGCTCAACAGCAGGAGTTGCATTAGCAGATTGATTCACGGCTTGTTTTATGTATTCGATAGCTTCATGTAAATCATGAACTTCTTTCATGTTGTAAGCTCCTCTTTGAAATGCTACATTAACACCATTAACCACTAAATTAACTGCTTCAATTACGTTTTTCATATGCTTTGTTTTTTATTAAATATTATTTTATTTTAAAAGTTCAATTATATCTTCATGTATTTTTTCATTCACCATTTTCTTCCACTCATCTGATCCTTCCTTTATAAAATTTCTGATCTGAGTTGCACTTACATTACAAATATCTGCAGGAGGTACATGTTCTAATGTTTGATATCCGACTCCTCTTCCCCAATTAACAGATTCAATGTCAGGAATAATAATCACCTCAACTTCTTGGCCCTCATAAATTTTTTCCCAAAGCACTTTTACTTCTGTAGCAAATAATGGGTTTTTTTCATCAGGCTGAATATCTCTAATTGCAATTAAAATTGGAACTCCTTGATTTAGTTTTTGCTCAAATAACCACTGGTGAGAAACATGCGGAGGTTGAAAACGCCCAATAAAAAGAGCTTTAGGTTGTTTTTTCATAATTTATTATAAGGTTTAAGTATTTGTTTAACATTTTTAAATCTATTATCCATGACTAAAATATAATTATATTTTTTTTCACTAGCTTCTTTTTTTAATAAATTTATTTCTAAATTTTTTTTCCAAGTATATGTAGATTTTATTTCAAATACAATATTATTATTTTTTATTGAAAAGTCTGAAAAGTATGAATGTTTTTTTCCATTTTTATCATTATAACTTATTTTAGGACCACGTTCAATTAAGTGTAGTAAATTTAGACTTTCAACAAATAGTAAAAACTTTAACTCATAAGAACTTTGATAATCCAATCCTTTATATTGTTTTGTAATTATTTTACCCCAGCGCTTTCCAGGAATCTGCCTTCCTTCTTTATATGATAACAATGTGGCTTTACTCATTTTATCTTTAGTCTCTTGTGTCCTTTTTTTACCAGTATTAAGTTTTGCTATTTTTTCCCATACATTAGCCTTTTTTATAGTAGCCTTTGTGCTATCCCAAGTAAATGGGTTACCTTTTTCTTCCAAAAGTTTTTTAGCTCCTAATAAAAAATTTTCATTAGGCGGTATTCCATACATACCATTTCTTTTACCTTTATTAAAGCATTTATTGCAATAATGAACTTCTTTATTTGGGTTTAAATCACGTATTCTTCTATTGTGAATTGCCTGGCAATCATCACACTTTAATGTCAATTTTAAATTTCTAAATTTAGTAGTTCTAAGTAATGTCCAGTGAATTTTTATTGGTCTATTAAATTCTGGATAATAGCCTAGTTTTTTATTCCAAGAATCTAATTGAGATTTTTCAGGCAACACTACTGTTAAATATTCATTTTCTTTAATGTACATAATTAAATTTAATATAAATATATAAAAAAATAAAATATGATTGTTACCTTCACAATAAGGTCATTATTTTTTTATATACTTTAAAATATGATTTACACAATCATCAACATTTAAAGCTTCAGTGTCAATAGTGATTTCTGGCGATTTAGGAGCTTCATATGGAGCACTAGCATGTATGCCTGTAAAATCTTTTATCTCGCCACTACGAACTTTTTTGTAAAGTCCTTTAACATCTCTTTGTTCACAAACTTCTAATGATGTATTGACATAAATTTCAGTGAAGTCTTTTGTAATACTTCTAACATAATCTCTAGCCTCAGCATAAGGAGAAATAAGACTTACAATTGGAATAATACCTTGGCTCTGTAAATATACAGCCATCTTTCCAACATCTTGATTGTGTCTAATTCTGGCTTCTTTGTCGAATCCTGTATTCTTAAATATATCTCTGATTTCATCACCATCCAAGATCATGGCGCTATGCCCTTCAGATTTTAATTTTTCAAGAAGTGCCTTGGCCATTGTTGTCTTTCCAGAACCACTTAGTCCTGTAAACCAAATAAGACTTGTTCTGTATTTTGTTTTTGTAAATTTATCCCACAAAATATCAAACCAATAATAGGTAATGATTTTAAATGCATTTTCTATTATGCCAATTGTGAATGATAATTCAACATTTCCTGTAACCAAAAAGGAAACAATAAATGTAATTATAAAAGCATATAATCGGTAAATAACCGATTTAAGCATGTTTTTTTTACAAAATAATTTCATTATTTTAATTTAAGTGTGATTCTTCTGTTTGGGTCTTTTAATTGCTCTTCTGTAGCGCCAATTAATATGTTTGGATTTCCTTCAAAGATAAATCTATTGAAAGCTGCGAATTTATTTTGAATGATGTCAACATATTTTGATGGTAGTTCTACGTCAGATTTCTTATAAGCAACTCCGCCTTCTTTAATAGTGTGCAAAAATTTATAATTATACATTCCATCGAATTCAGTTGTAGATTGTTTGAGCTTACTAAAGTCATAAGTAATTCTTGGCTCTCCTATAAAATCATGGATATCATCTAATACAAACTGTGTGTTATTTGTTAGATCATAATATTTTATAATTAAAATCCTATCTCCATAACCCATTTCAATAGCATCTATTAATGCTTCAATAGGAAATGTAACCAAACCTCCATCATTTATAAAAGTACCTATTCTTCTGTCTAGTGTAGCAAATGCTCCTGGAGCTCCTTGCTCGTCAATACTCTCGATTATAGAAGTCTTTTGATATTGAGCCTCAATGCTACCAATAATTTCAACAGGATCTCTATAGCACCATATAACTTTGGTATCTGTATTTCCTAAAATATCATCTATTAATTTTAGATTGTTTGGCCATCCTCTAGATTTATCAAAAACCACGTCGTGTTTTTCAAAAAAACCTTGTACAAATCCTTTGATTCCGTTTTTGAAATCATCTGCTATTTCTAATCTATTTTGAGCTTTCCAGGTTTGATCGTGGGAGAAATTACTTCTCATAACTTTAACAGTGTCTAGGACTGCTGAAGTAGGGGTAACATGAAAGTTTTCATTCATGTTTAATAAGTTACACAAAAGCGTAGTTCCAGCTCTTGGCATGCCAGAAATGACATTAAATTTCCTCATATTTTATATCTTAATTATTAAGTTAAAATATAAAATATGGGGTTCAAAAAATCAAATAAAAAATGATTTTTTTAAGCGTGTGGGTAGGTAGTGTCTATTTTAGCTAACAGAGCGTCTATTAAGTCATTTTGAGAATCATCCTTATGAGCTTCATATGCAACTTCCCCTTCATAAACTATAGTTCTGTCTAATTGGTCAGTTGTGAACACAATTCTCTTAAGAACAGGTCTCAAAATCAACTTTGTAAGATGAATTGATGAGATTATTTCTCCGTTTACGACAATTGGGTGTAAAAGGGTTTTTGTAATGTCTAATGGCGTTATTATTGGTTCCATGTTATTTGTTTTTATATAAATATTAATTATTTTAATATGATTTAATTAGTCTCCAACAAGTAATATAATCATCATAAATAAATTCTACTACAGACTGAGAGGCTATAATTACGTTTCCTCCATCGGTTTGTATTTGATTTGATGCGATACTAGCTCCGTTATTAGGCATTATAGTAATTGAACCAGCTGTGGCAACTATAGCCACTACAAGCCTTCTTCCATCATATCCACCAGCAAATCCAGTAATATTTAATCCTACCCCACCAGTATCTTCAATTTTTAAGAATGATGTTCCACTTAGATTAAAATCATTTAAATCAGCAGCCGTAGCGAAATATATACCTCTATGAGCAAATGTATTTATAACAGTTAAACTTGGAACGAAAACAGTATTATTAGCTGACTCATTTATTGAACCTCCTCCGATTATTGCAGAATTTATTCCTGAAATTGTATTTCCTGTCCCACCAACAATAGCAGAAGCCACTCCTGATGCCGTATTAATATGACCTCCAGCAACAGAAGCATACGCCCCTGATGTTGTATTTCTTTTACCTCCAAGAACTGAAGAATAACTACCTGATGCTGTATTTCCAGAACCTCCAACTATTAAGTCAAAATTATTTGAGGCTGTGTTTAATTTACCACCACCAATGAATGAATTATTTCCCGATGCTGTGTTTGTATCTCCACCTACAATAGATGAATAATAGTTTGATGCTGTATTAAATTTCCCTCCGACAATAACTGCATGATATACTGTTGATACATTATTACCTTGGCCGCCTCCAATAAAAGATTGACCTCCAGATGTTATATTTTGAATACCTCCTCCAACAAAAGAATATTGTCCAGATGCTAAATTTTGAATACCTCCTCCAACTGTTGAATATGATGAAGTTATTGCAGAGTTTTGTTTACCACCACCAATAAACGAACCAAGTCCTGATGCTAAATTATATCTACCACCAACAATAGTTGAATTATAACCTGACGCTACATTACTTCTTCCTCCTCCAATAAAAGATTGACCTCCTGAAGACAAATTATATACACCACCAACAACAACTGAACTATTTGTTATTGCTGTATTATGATATCCACCTACAATAAGTCCGTCTACAGTTATACTGCTTATATAATTTCCTTCACCACCAACAATTAAAGAATTGGTTCCATATACTTTATTATTATAACCACTGCCAACAAATGAACGAGTTCCATCTGCTTTATTATTAAAGCCGCCTCCAACAAATGAATAAGTGCCTGATGCTCTGTTTGCTTTACCACCAACTACAGATGCAAATGTTGTTGATGCTGAATTTAATTGGCCACCACCAACAAATGAATAAGAGTTAAATGCTTTATTAAACTGACCGCCTCCAATAAAAGAAGAAGACCCATAAGATTTATTTTGGTTACCACCACCAATAAAAGCATTATAAGCATTAATATAATTACTTGTTCCACCAACAATAGTTGACGTTCCTCCTAATATTTTATTAAAAGAACCACCTCCTATGAAAAGTGCAGAACCGTATGCTGCTGTTGTGGCTGAATTATGATATCCACCTACCACAGTAGTTAATCGCCCATATGCAGAATTAAAATACCCACCACCAACAAACTGCCCATAATTAGATGGATTTGCATTTTGTGCTGTTCTGTTCCACCCGCCACCAACAATAACTGAACAAACACCACTTGTTGTATTATATCTACCACCACCAATAAATGAACGATTACCAGAGGCTGTCTGAAATGAACCCCCTACAACTACTGGATTATAAGTACCTGTAGCTTTATTTCCAGAACCGCCTCCTATAAATGAACCAACTCCAGATGCTAAATTGGATGAGCCTCCACCAATAACTGATGATGCTGTTATTGCACTGTTAGAGGACCCTCCTAAAACAGAAACATATCCGCCATAAGAAAGATTATTAAATCCACCTACAATAATATTTGCTTGCCCTGAAGCTAAAACTCTATTGCTATATCCACCTACAATTATTGATAAATTACCATCTAATGAATTTCTATATCCTCCTCCAATATTAGACCAGCTTGCTGCATTTATATTATATTGACCACCTATTACTGTTGAATATGTTGAGGTTGCTGAATTTGAATTACCTCCAACAATTGTGAAATTTCCACTCGCAATATTTAAACTTCCATTATTTGCAA
>Ga0315284_10010343_pt1 | contig 13293 bp, 10 predicted proteins | sample YL17G09_16_MG_FD_203696 | JGI IMG/M metagenome (GOLD analysis project Ga0315284, IMG submission 203696) | Sediment microbial communities from Yellowstone Lake, YNP, Wyoming, USA - YL17G09_16 | ecosystem: Environmental > Aquatic > Freshwater > Lake > Sediment | place: USA: Wyoming | collected...
ATCCGAGAGCAAGGCGCTGCCTGAGTCCCATCGGCAAACTTGCGACCTTCGCATTCCCGCGACCGGCGAGTCCGGCCACCTCCAGAACCCAATCCGCGCGCTCCGGTCTTGCAGCCTTCGGAACGCCGTAGATTCCCGCGTAGAGCATGATGTTTTCCAGCACCGTGAGATCAATATACAGCGAAAATGCCTGGGACACGTATCCTATGCGCTCCTTGATCTCTTGGCCGGCGTAACGCATATCCGCGCCCGAGACCGCTCCTTCTCCGCCGGAAGGGCGCAGTATGCCGGTGAGCATCTTGATGCAGGTAGACTTCCCGGCGCCGTTCGCCCCCAGGAGGCCGAAGATCTCTCCTTGCTTTACCTGGAACGTGACACGGTCTACCGCGGTGAAGCTGCCGAAGGTGCGCGTGAGGTCATGCGCCTCTATGGCGATCTGACCTCTGAGCGCATCCGGCAGACTCTCGTAATCCTCCGCTGCGCCGGTCGAGTCGGCCTCCTCGTGTTCCTCCGGCGACTGCTGACGCAGGAGTGCGATGAACACGTCCTCCAGACCCGGATCCCCTGTGCGCACTTGGGTCGGGCTGAGCGACGAGTCCAGCAGCGAGAGCGCCTCTGAGCGCGCGTTCTCATGGTTGGGATTGCGCGAGAACACTCGAATCCACTCGCCGCGAGGCTCGGCTTGGGGATATTGTTGACGAAGCATCCCAAGCGCCTCGATCTGGTGCGGGCACTTCATCTCTACCATCGTGCCGGGTACCAGCTTCACGAGGTCATCCGGTGAACCCGATGCGAGGAATCGTCCTCCGTGCATGAGCGAGATACGGTCGAACCGCAGGGCTTCCTCCATGTAGGCGGTGCTGATCAGCGCCGTCATGCCCTCGGCCCGCGTCAGGTCGGAAAGAATGGACCAGAAGTCCCGGCGCGAGACAGGGTCCACGCCGGTAGTCGGCTCGTCCAGGATGATTAGCTCGGGCATGTGGATCAAGGAGCAGATGAGCCCGAGTTTCTGCTTCATCCCCCCGGAGAGGTTCTTCATGGGCCGACTGCGGAACTCGTCCAGGCGGGTCATCTTCAGGAAGCGGTCTTTCCGCTGGGCCAGCTCGTCCGTGGGCACAAGGCGCACTTTTGCGAAGTAGTCTATGTTTTCCTCGACGGAGAGATCCGGCGAGAGGTTGAGGCCGAGCCCCTGCGGCATGAGGCCAAGCCGGCTCTTGACCGATTCCGCTGACTGCTCGGAGTCAATCTTCTGCCCGAAGACTTCGACGGCGCCGTCATCGTATGCCAGAACTCCCGCGATCGCTTTCATCAGAGTGCTCTTGCCCGCGCCATCCGGGCCGATCAGGCCGTACATCTCGCCCTTCGCAACGCTGAGAGCGACATCCTGCACAGCGGCCAGCGCCCCGTAGCTCTTGCGAAACCCGCTGACTCTTATGACCGGCGGCGATGTTTCGCCGTCTAGTACCGAGGCCGTTCCCACCCGACGCCCTCCTTCCAGCGAATGATGGCATCGGCCGGCATGCCCGGCGTCAGGCGATGGCCCGGATTCTTGTCCAGGTACAGCTTGGCGGCGTAGACCAGCTTCACTCGCTCGTCGGGCGTCTGCACCTCCTTTGGCGTGAACTCCGCCGTCGAGGAGATATACCGGACAGTGGCGTCAAAGGGCTGACCGGGATATGCGTCAACATACACCTGCGCCTGCAAGCCGAGTCGAACCCGGCCGATCTGGTTCTCCGGCACGTAGGCTTTCAGGTAGAGCCGGTCGAGATTTACCACTTCCAGTATGGGAGACCCGGCGGTCACGACCTCGCCATGGTCTCTTATACGGGTGACGATCATGCCCGTGATCGGCGATACGACAAACAGATTGCCAAGTATGCTTGCCTGCTCGCTGACCTTGGCTCTGGCTTCGCTTATCTGCGACCGCGCGCTCGCGCGGTTGCTCTTGCTGATGGCAACCTGAGTCGGGGCCGTCTGGGCTTGTCTCAGGACTCCCTCGGCCCGGACTTTCCCGGCTCTCGCGGTGAGCACGCGCGCCTTTGCCGCGCTCTCATCCTGTCTCGCGGCGGCAAGCTGCGCCTGGGCGCGCCGAAGGTCCGCCGCGGCCGCCGCATACTGATCTCTTGAACGCTTAAGGTCCGATTGTCTTGTCGCAATCTGAGCCTTGATCGAATCCGCGTCGGCTATCGTGCTCTGCAGGTGTGCTTCATCCTTCTCCGCAAGCGTCACATAGTCGTCCCGTTGTCTCTCCGTGACCACGCCTTCATCCGCCAGATTGGAAAAGCGCCGCGCATTCACGGCCGACAGTTTCGCCTGGGCCCGCGCGGCCTCCACCACCTTCTCCGCAGACTGAAGGTCTGCTTTTGCCGTCTCCACCTGCGACGTGTAGCCTTTGATCGCTTCCTGCGCCTGGCGCTTGGTTGCCGCGCAAGAACTGACTGCCGCCTCGGCATTCCTGACATTCGCTGCCGCGCTTCCAGCTGAAGCCCGAGCGTCCTCGATGCCGCTTTCGGCCTGCATTACCTGTCCTCTTGCCTGGTCGATAACCGAACCGCCGGTCTCGGCGGTAAGTCCCACGTTCTGCCCGGCGGCTTGGGCCTGGGCAGTCACGGCGTCAAAGTCGTGCTCAGCCTGTGCCAGTCGTGCTCTGGTCTCCGGATCGTCCAACCGAACCACTATCTCGCCCTGTTCTACTGCGTCGCCTTCTCTGGCAAGAAGGCGCATGATCTTGCCGTTGTATTTGCTGGAGATGACTACGACATCCCCCTCGATTCGCCCGTTGACTTGGATAAGCCCTTCCGGCAAGGGCGGCTTGCGCACCAGAAAATAGATGCCCACCCCCACTGCAATAACGACTAGCAGGATAACTATGTTCTTGACACTCAGCAGTCGGCCCATTGGCGTGCTAGTGTGACCCTTCCTTCGTGTAGGCTGCTCCGTCGGACTGCGCCGAGCAAGCCACCTGCACGATATCCCCGAGATATCTGTGCGCCTCGAGGTAAGCAGAATCAAGCTGATAAAGCGACTGCTGCAGGCCGGTCTCCGCGGAAAGAAGATTCACGTTCGCATCAAGCACTTCCAGGCTCGTACCGACACCTTCCTTGAATCGTCGCTCGGCCAGCCTGAGGCTCTCCCTGGCCAGTTCCACCGATCTGCGCGAGGAGGCTATCGCGCTGCTCGCGGTGTCCATATCGAGATATGCGCTCCTGACTGCCAGCCTGACGTCATTCGCGGTGCCTTCGAGTTCGGTGTTGTTCTTCTCGCGCTGCGACTTCCGCTCCTCAGCACGCGCTCTGATGACTCCTCCGTCAAACACCAGCTGCGATATCTGGAGCCCGACAAACCATTGCGGGTTCGTCAAAAAGCCGCTGCTTCGATTAAGGATGTTAGCGAATCCGACGAGGTCCAGTTGAGGTTTCACCTCCGCTCTTACGGACTTCTCGGCCATAAGCAGCGAGCAGGACTTGTCGGCAATGCTGCGCAGTAAAGGGTCTGCCTGCACGGCAGACTCCTCAGCCTGATCTACCGGCTGTTGCGATGGAATGCCGAAGAAGCCGCCTTGCAGGGCTACGGGGGTGTCCTTATCAAGAAGCAACGCGGTGCGGAGGTTCGCCAGCGCAAGCTCGTATCGGTTCTGCACATCGGTAAGGCGCGTCGTCTGGTCTGCAACCGCCGCGTCCGCACGAATCACGTCATAATCGGTGGCTACACCCTCTTTGCGTGACATTCGCGACTGGTCCAGATGCTCCTGGTAGGACTTCAGCGACTGCTGGTTGACTCTCACGTTTTCCCTGCCATAGACGGCGGCCAGATATGTGCGAGTCACCTGAAGGACCGTCGCGAGCTGGGTGTTTGCGGCGCTGTTCTCTGCTTCGGCGACTCCATATGTAGTGCTCGTGATACTGTAACGAATGCGACCGGCGTTGTACAGTGGATAGCGTGCTGCCAGGTTCGCAAAGTAGACGTTCTGTTCGGCCAGGATCTGCCCTGGAATCGTGGCTTGCATGCCATCGACTGGAAACGTTTGGGCGTTTAGGGTAAGTGGGCTGTTGAGCCGATAGTAGGCTGCAGTGGCATACACATTGACATTGCTCAGCCCCTTCGCCTGCTCGACGAGCTTGGTTGCTGTGGTGATATTCTGCTGTGACGCCTTGATAGTCAGGTTTCGGCCCACAGCAAGCTTGGTCGTCTCTGCCAAGTCTATCCTGATCGGCTGAACGCCTTCCGCCGCCGACACGAGTGGCGATACGGAGAGCACGATCAGCAGCGACATGAGAACCATACGCATGCGGCCATTCATCTCGATGCAGCATCCTTACCCGACCATGCCTTTGCGTCGGCCGATCCTGCTGATGAAATCGTATTCCTCGACAAATGTCAGTAGCTCTTTGATGTTGGCGATCGCGAGTGCGATAACGGTATCTGCCGCGCCGTAGTACATCCAGACCTGATCGCCGCGCAAAAGCGCTCCGCAGGTATATACCACGTTGGGGATGAGCCCGGAAGTCTCGTACTCAGTCTCGGGGCTAAACACGCACTCCGAGGAGCGGAAAAGGACTTTGCGTGGATCTTCCAGGTCGAGCAAGGCAAGGCCAAGCCGATATATGGGATTGCCGGCCATGTCCTTCACCCCATGGAAGATCAGCAGCCAGCCGTGCTCGGTCTTGATGGGAGGCACGCCGCACCCGATCTTCAGGCCGTCCCACCACGGACCGCCACCTTCTGACATCAGTATGCCGTGCTCGCACCAATGGAAGAAGTCCGTCTCCGAGCGCGCATACCAGATGTGTTCTCCACCGCCGGTGACAGGCCTGTGGAGCAGGATCCAGTTGCCTTCGACCTGTTCCGGGAAGACGGTAGCGTCCTTGTTCGTTGGCGGAAGCACGATGCCAAGCCGCTTTGCGGATACGAAGTCGGTGGTAGTCGCCAATGCCACAGCTGGGCCATATCGTGAGAACGCGCAGTATGCGATCAGCCATTCTCTGTCCCCGATCTGAGTCACCCGAGCATCCTCACACCCCCACTCCTCGTAGGGCTGATCCGGTTGGTCGGGCTGCAGGATCGGCTCGTCCGCGATTTTCCAGGCGTCCACGCCGTTCGAGCTTCGGGCCACGCGCACGTGAGAAAGCCCCTGTCTGTCCTCGATTCGAAGCAGCAGGACAACCTCGCCATCCATCTCCGCCACGCCCGGATTGAAGACGGCGTTCGCTGTGAACGGCAGATCCCGCCGTGTGAGTATGGGCCCCTGTCCTATCCTGACGAAAGGCTGTTCCATTGTCCTAGAGAGGCCTCCTTGGGTGTTTCCACGGATAAGGATACCCGCTTTGCATCGAGGTTACACCGTTTCACTAGTACACCAGCCGTGTGTTCGGACTTCGCCCTTGCCCTGTTACGCAGTTGACAGATAGGCCCGTTCATCAGACCGGCCTATCCGCTAGCTGCCGGCTCGGGTACCCCACTTCATGCCGAACCCTCACCACATGAGCGGCCACTCGCATGCTCACCTGATCCCCGTCACCTGAGATTCCTTCGCTCCACTGCCGATATTCATACTGTTAGGATTACCAGGTCTGGACAGACAAACATGCTGTTTCCCAAGCGAAGCCGCGACCGCTCGCACCGGATCGGGCTCGACATCGGCTCCCATACCATCAAGGGCGTCGAGGTCATGGACCACGGTCTCGAGCGCATCATCCGGTCGGCCGGCTGCGCCATGATTCCGAACGTCTCTACAGCTAACGAATCCGCCGACGATTCGGCGGTAATTCACGCCATCAGGCAGCTCTGGCGGTCCGCCGGTTTCGAGACCAATCAAGTAGTGCTGTGCCTGACATCCGACGCTGTGCACATGAAGTGGCTCAATCTGGAGCCCTCCAGCGAAGACGAGCTGGACACGATCGCCCGAACCACCGCGGCTCGCGGGGCGGCATTCCCCGTCAGCGATGCGGTTCTCGACTACAGAGTCTTGTCCACGCGAGCCGTGGGCTCGCGCAGCGTATATCACACCATGCTCGTCGCGGCATCGTCATCGGCGATCAACCGTCTCCTCGACATGGCGCAGGGGGCCGGCCTCGAGACTATCGCTGTGGATCTGGGAGTCTCGGCAGCCGTTCGCAGCTTCCAGGCGCGGGATGAGCACAGCGACCTGCTGTGGGGCGGTCAGCCGAGGGCGCACTGCATCATCGGCGCCAGGTCCACCGTCATAGCCGTCGTTCGCCAGGACCAGCTGGAGTTTGCTCGAACGGTGCCCGTCGGCGGCAATGACTTCACGCAGTGCATCGTGGAGTCTCTCGGAGTTGGCTGGGAGACCGCTGAGCGGATCAAACTCGGACACAGCGTCCGCCTGGCCGAAGACGGCGCCATGATAGCGCTGCACAAAGACGCGGAAGTGCGGATACAATGCGGCAATCTGGTCAACCGCCTCGTGCGGGAGACGGTCCGATCGCTCAGGTTCTTCTCCAGCCAATTCGCGGAGGGCAGCTACCTCGGGATGATAGGGACGGTGACGTTGAGCGGCGGAGGCGCCCTGATCAAAGGCCTGGATGCGTGTCTGCGCAGGCACGGGATCGAGGTTTCCGACATCATCAATCCGTTCACGGGATTTGTCGTTGACACCGGCGGGAGCGGAATCAGCGAAGTCGGCGACAGCGCCGCCGCCTTTACAACAGCAGTGGGCCTGGCGACGTCGGATGGCGCCCGGCACGCGGATTCGACAGCACAAGCGGCCTGAACAACAAGGGCTTGGAGACAGGCAGATGCAATCTTGGGATTTCGCAGGCGCAAAGATAACGGAGCGTAAGTTCTGCAGGCAGTATCTCGGCCGGCAGCTCCGCGCGATCGGCTTTCTGATACTGGTTGTGGTACTCGTGGCCGCCGGATCGTCCGCCGCCAAGTCAAGGTTCAGGCAGAGGACATCCGAAGCGCAGTCGGTGCTGTTACAGGAGCGCAGGCGATGTGCGATGGCGCGCGCGGACATAGTCGCCGCCGAGAACGCGAAACTTCAGATCGAGTGGCAGCGGGGCTTGGGCGACGTAACCGGGCGATCATTGGGGCTTCTGAGCCAGATCTGCAGCGCCGCGCCGGAAGGCGTGTGGCTGAACCGGGTCCAGAGCTCAGACGGCAAGCCCGTGATCTCCGTGGAGGGCCTGGCTCAGTCCTATGGCTCACTCTCGCTGTTCCTGGGCAGACTGCGCGCAAGTACCGGAGTCACGGAAGTCCGGCTTACAGACGCGAGAACCGCGAACGAGGAGACGAAACAGATCAGCTTTTCGGCCGAAATGCAGGTCGCGTCGGTAGAAGCGTCCGAAGCGCCCAAAGCCGCGGCCGTGCCCGCGCATCCATGAAACGCGCAAAGGTCATTCTGACGTGCTGCTTCCTATCATTTACCGAGTCGAGAATATCTACCGGACGAGGTACGTGCTGATCGCGACCGCGGTCGGCGCCGCGATTCTCTGCGCGTATTTCTCCATGACCGCCGTCGTTGACCTGCGGCGGATGTGGCGGGTTGAGAGGTCGCTGCATACCGTGAGGCTCGAGTCCGCAGACCTGGCCCGCCGAGCGCGCGCCGCCGATGTCTCGCAGGGCGACCGCGTCATGGCGAGCGGCGGCACGGAGATGCTCGCCGTATGTCTATCGGACTGGGCGGAGAAAGCAGGGATCCGGATCGAGTCCCTGACACCTCAGGGAAGTCCATTCGACGTGGATGTCGTCACGCGCGGGGTCTCCCTCGGGAAGTGCACGGCCGGCAAGGTCAACGCGCGCGGTCGCGGTCGCTTCGAGAGCGTCATGGCGCTCCTCGACCGGCTGCGTTCGTCGCCCGTGCCTGTCCGCCTGGATGCGTTTTCGTTCGAAGGATCGGGCGACGGGTCCGATGGGTCGGTGCTGTTCGAGTTTCTGATGACAACGTATGAGGCCGCGCACGAGGCGAAATCATGAAGCTGATCAAGGTCGCGCCCGAACAGAATAGGATGGTGGCGGCGCTGGTGCTCGCTGCAGTGGTAGGGATCGGTCTGACTATCTGGCGCTGCAAGCACACTTCGCCGGTTCGCGCGATGTCGCCGCCGGCCCAGGTTTGCGCCGACGGCGCGTCGGCCGCGCCGGTCGTGAGCGAGCTGCCGACAGTCCCCTCCAGTAACCCATTCAAGAGACCCGCCTGGGCGCTGACTCGCTACGATGACGTCGCCGCATTCGATGCGAACGGAGTACGCGCGATGCTTCCCGGATCGCCTGGCGTGTCCGAGCTGTCATTGCCGCCGGTGATGGTGCGGCCTATTGGATTTGGCCTGATATCCGGCGCAACAACGGCGACCGTCGCTACTCCGAAACCCAATGACGAGGTCACCGCGCCGGATTTCACACTGCTCGCCACCGTCCGAACCTCAGGCCGCTTCTGCGCTGCCATCAGGATCGGTGACTCGCGCGTCAGGGTAGTGCAGGTCGGCGATATCATCGGGGACGGGTTCAAGGTCAGGGAGATCACTGCGGATCATGCGGTTCTCGCCAATGAAACGAAGACGTGTATCGTAAAGAGGCGGAATGCGGGCGGCATTCAGAGCCAACAGGAGCGTACCGATGACAAGACATAACACACTCGCGCGAGCCTTTCGCCTCGGCGAACTGGTGATCCTCGCGGCGCTGATACTGTGCGCCGGCGCAGGAGGCGCGTTGGCCGACACTGCGCCCTCCGGCTACCAGGCCGCCTCGACGCAGGTCGTCGGGAAACCGGACCTCTACGACGTGGATGCCAGCGGCACGGAGGTGAAATCCGTCCTGGAGACGCTCGCGAGGTGCTCCGGGGTGAACATCATCGTGAGCCCGGACATCCAGGGCGAGATCACGGCGCACGTGAAGCAGATGCCGCTGGACCGGATACTGGATTACCTCTCCACCGTCGCGGGATTCGCCTGGCAGAAGAACGGTGACGCATACCTGGTGGCGAGCAAGGAAAAGCTCGGCCAACCGCAGACTCCGCCGATTGAGATCATACCGCCGAGGCCGGAGATCCTCGTCTGGCTGTGCCGAAACATCAAGCCCGCGGATGTCGTGTCCGCGATCCAGAAGCTGTTCCCAAAGATGCAGGTTGTGGAAGGACCCGGCGCTGTCACGCCCACTCTCAGCAGCACAGCCGGCACGACGGCATCCATGAGCTCCTTCGGCGCCTCCGCCTCCACGGCCTCGTCCGCCGGCCAGTCGGGCGGCGGCACGGAGTCAAAGAGCAACAAGATCGTCATAATGGGCGATCCCGCGGACGTCGCGAAAGCGAAGGAGATTCTCGTCCAGCTCGATGTCGCACGGCAGCAGGTCACCATCAACGTCGCCATCACGGAGATCAGCGAGACCGGCAGCAAGGAGCTGGGGCTGGAGTGGTCCTTCAGCGATCTCGTCCTGCGCGAGACGCCCAGCGACTCCGGGATCGGATTCGGGAGGTTCGCGAAGCAGGGGGTCACACTCACTGGAACGATTTCCGCGCTCATGAAGAGCGGCAACGCCAGTCTCCTAGCCCAGCCGAACATCGCGGTCGTTGACGGCGAGTGCGCCAACATCCTCATCGGCGACAGAATCCTCTTCCCCAAGCTGGTGGGGTACACGCAATTCGGAACGCCCATGTACGACAAGGAAGAGGAGCAGATCGGCATCAGCCTGCAGATCGTGCCGAAGATCACCGGCAAGGACGAGATCATGCTCACTCTCTATCCTCAGGTGAGCCTGGTGACTTCATATCTGAAGACGCAGGCCGGCGACTACCCGCAGATAAGCACCAGAGAGGCCAAGACGACCGTGTTGATCAAGAACGGGGAGACCCTCGCGATCGGCGGCCTCCTCCGCGACGACACGATACGCAGCCTGTCGAAAGTTCCGATACTGGGCGACCTGCCGATCATCGGCGGGCTGTTCAAACGCGTGAAGACGACCAAGGAGAGGACCGAGATCGTGATTTTCCTCTCCCCGAACATTCTAAGCTCGGAATAGCGAGGACGTAGTTGGGCAACACAGAGACCACTCTGGCATCGGTCCTTGTAGGCGAAGAGTTTCTGAGCGCCGAGCAGCTCGATGCCGCTCTCGCGCTCCGAACCGATGTACGTGAGGACATCGGCGGCTTCCTCGTGCGCCTGGGCATGATCACGGAGCAGGACAGGGTGCGCTCCGTGGGCGTTCTTCACGGGGTGCAGTATGTGGATCTCTCGAATGTCGAGATGGACCCTGAGATCGCGAAGCTCGTTCCCCACACCATGGCTCTCCGGCACAAGGCCATCCCCTTCGAGAGATCCCAGGACATGATCAAGGTTGCGATGGCGAACCCGCTCGACGTCCAGGCGGTGGATGACATAGCGTCGGCGACCGGGCTGGAGCCGCTGCCGTACATCGCCCCTACGGAGGACATCCTGGAGGCGGTATTCCGCTGCTTCGGCGCGGCAGGCGACCTGAGCGACATCATCGTGGAGGCGATCAAGGATGCCGACGCGGAGGTCCAGGTCCGCGATGAAGAAGCCGAGGAGCAGCAGACGACCATCGCCGACATCAGCAATCTGAGCGGCGGCGCACCGGTCGTCCGTCTCGTGAATGCGATCATTGCCCGCGCCATCGCGGAGCGCGCCAGCGACATCCACATAGAGCCGCTTGTGGGAAAGGTGAGAGTCCGCGTGCGGGTGGACGGAATCCTTCAGGACGTAATGACGGTTCCGAAGGACCTCCAGGCGGCGGTCATCTCCAGGATCAAGGTCATGGGCGGCATGGACGTTGCCGAGCGTCGCGCGCCCCAGGACGGACGCCTGACTCTCATCGCCAAGCCTCACGAATACGACTTCCGAATCTCTACTTATCCCGCGATCCACGGCGAGAACGTGGTCATCAGAGTGCTCGAGAAATCCGCCGCGGAGATCAACCTGGACCGACTCGGCATACAGGGCGATCACGCGGAGGATCTCCTGCGGATGGTTCAGTCGCCCTACGGCATGATTCTGGCGTGCGGCCCGACCGGCGCCGGGAAGACCACGACGCTATACGCCGCACTGAATATGATCAACTCCGTGGAGAGGCACATAATCACCATCGAGGACCCGGTGGAGTATCAGGTCCCCGGCATCGTGCAGGCGAATGTGAACCGGAAAGCCGGCGTCACCTTTGCCACCGGACTAAGAACCATCGTTCGGCAGGATCCGGACGTGATACTCGTGGGAGAGATCCGCGACAGCGAGACAGCGGAGATCGCGGTGGAGGCCGCGCTCACGGGGCACCTCCTCCTCAGCACTCTGCACGCGAACGATGCGGCAGGGGCTGTAGCGCGACTCCTCGACATGCAGGTCGAGCCGTTCCTCGTCGCGTCATCCGCGATAGCATTCGTCGCCCAGCGACTCGTTCGAAAGGTGTGCGAGCGATGCGCTCGCCCCTCGGTCCCGTCCGATGAGCTTCTGGAACAACTGAGCCTGTCCGTCAAAGCATCGGACCTTGAAGGCGCGGTCAAGGGAGTCGGCTGCGAGCAGTGCGGGCGAACCGGGTACCGAGGCAGAACCGGGGCCTACGAGATACTCAAGGTAGACGATGACATTCGGTCTGCGATCATCGCTCGAAGCTCTGCCGCGCAGATAAGAAAGGTCGCGGTCGGGAAGAGCATGCGCACCCTGCGGGACGATGCCCTTCTCAAAGTGAAAGCCGGCGTGACTACTATCGAGGAAGTCGTGCGGGTAACCACGGAGTAACACGGAATGCCGCTGTATTCGTGCAGAACAATCTTGCCGTCGGGATCGCTCGGAGAGAGCAAGATCGAGGCGGAGTCCGAAGCTCTGGTCCGCTCCATGATCCAGGGAAAGGGCGAGATCGTGCTGAAAGTCCGCGAGTTGGACTCGGACAGCACGGGCCGCGCAGCCGGCAGAAGCCGCGGGAGACACTCGCCCGAAGACATAGCCAGCGCCTTCCGGCAGATGAGCATTCTCTCTCGCGCGGGCATTCCACTGGTCGAGGCTTTGAGCGGCCTGGCCGAGAACGTGAAATCGGAGTCCCTGCGCCAGGCGTTCAACAGACTCGCCGGGGACGTGAGCCACGGCTCGGCTCTGAGCGAGGCGTTCGCCGCGCAGCCGAACGTGTACCCGGCCCTGGCAGTGGACATGGCAAAGGTCGCGGAAGCGGGAGGAGACCTCTCGAAGTCACTCGCCAGACTCGCCGACCACCTGGAGAAGGCCGCCGAAACCAGGCGCAAGATCAAATCCGCGCTGGCATATCCCATCGTGGTCGTATGCATCTCGATCTGCGCGATCCTCGCCCTCGTTACATTCATCCTCCCGCGGTTCATGCGCCTCTTCAAAACGATGGGTGTCAAGGTGCCGTGGACTACGAACATGCTCATGGCGTTCGGAAATCTCCTCGTGACGCGCTGGTATGCGTTCGTCTTGCTGACGGCACTCGCGGTCTACCTCCTTCGACGATACGCTCGAAGCGAACGCGGGAAGCGACATCTCGATGCGCTCCTCCTCAAGGCCCCCATCATCGGGGACATCGCCACGAAGGTGATTCTGAGCCGGACCCTCGCGTCAGTATCCACGCTGCTCGCAAGTGGAGTACCCATGGTGCAGGCGCTGGAGACCTCGTCCTCAGCAGCCGATAATCTGATAGTCAAAGCAGCCTTGTTGGACGCGAAAGAACGGGTAGCCGAGGGTACCAGCACGTCCCAGGCGTTCAAGGCTACGGACCTGTTCCCCGCGCTTGTGCTCCAGATGGTCGCGTGCGGCGAGAAAACCGGCGATGTGCCGGCGCTCCTCGAGCATGTGTGCGCGATGTACGAACAGGAAACCGACGTGAAGGTCAAGGCTCTGACCTCGGTCATCGAGCCCATTCTGATCGTCGGTCTGGGACTTGTCGTGGGTTTCATCGCAATCTCGGTAATACTGCCGATCTACTCTTTGGTAGGCGGCGTTAAGTAGCTCGGCGCTCCGCTGAGCATATCCAAGACCTGGGAGGTCATCATCGAATGAACCTGGCAATGAAGGTAATGAAGCGAAAGGTCGGCGGGTTTACGCTGATCGAGTTGTTGGTCGTGATCGTCATCCTGGCGATCCTGGCGGCCATCGCGCTGCCGAAGTTCATGGATTCGAGCACCCGGAGCAAGGAATCCGCGCTCAAGAGCGATCTCAAGATCCTCAGGAACGCGGTCACCTTGTATAAGACCGACACGGGACTGAATCCGCTGACGCTCGCGGATCTCGCTGTAGCCGCTGCGCCCGCGAAGGGCAATGACGGAACTGCCGACGCGAACCTGACGGCATCCTCATGGCATGGGCCGTATCTGCAGGCTGTGCCCAC